>JAESGL010000302.1_pt1 | contig 31853 bp, 29 predicted proteins | sample 9269711 | NCBI WGS metagenome assembly JAESGL01 (sample SAMN14515918, study PRJNA621676) | algae metagenome | isolation source: Kastovskya adunca ATA6-11-RM4 and co-occurring heterotrophs from soil and... | place: Chile: Atacama Desert | collected 2011-06-27
GAAAAACCAGATCATTCTCAAAAGTGAAAAAGTACCATGAGCAGGCTATAAAATTCTTCCTGTATAAGTCCAACCTGGAATACCAAAGAAAACCTCTAAGTCAGCATTACATCTGATACACTACCAAGATTTTTGCTCTCAGTAATTTAGGGAAACAAAGAACTAATCTATCCTCGATTGTTTCCGCAAGATATCTGTGCTGAGTAGTAATACACGTTTTAACTTGTTTTGCTTGAATGCCTTTCAATAAAATTTTTTCACAATCAATAATGAGTTTTACTGTAGTAGCCAACATTCTTGGCTATGAAGGTCACTCCTACTTTTTTAAATTTTTCAAAAAGAAACCCAATTTCTCACCTTCTAGGTTTGTAGAAAGGTATTACTATCACAAGCTACCCGCTTGTGTTCCGCATATTTAACTTATTGATAAATTCTATGGTATTTTAATGATTGACATCAATAATTAAAAGTAAAAACTTCTGTGAAAATTTGGTTGAATTTTGTACCCTATTTGTATCTCCAGCAATAATTTACATTCGCATTTAACTATATATCAGCATATTATCATAATTAAACACATTATGTATCGGTAAATAAATAGCAATATGGAAGTAGTTGTTTTATAACAATTACTATATGCTGCAATTTACTTCATGTTAAAGTACTTATCTACTTCATTTTTATAGTGACGACCAATGGGTAGTTCTGTTTTTCCTATAAAAACACTGATGGGGGAGTAAGAGCTTATCTTGTTTACAGCTACTATATAAGAACGATGAACGCGCAGGAACTCCCGATGTGGAAGCATTTCTTCTAATGAGCCAATAGTCTGTTTAACAACCAGTATGCCTTTATCGGTATGGACTTTCAGATAATCCTTCAAACCTTCAACATAAAGAATCTCCTGGAAGAGCACTTTCACCATTTTCCGATCTACCCTAAAGAACATAAACCGCTCTGCTGAAGGCTGTACGTCTGTAACTGTAGCATCATGAGCTAGTGGATCAATGGTCGGCTGTAACTTCTGAATTGCCCTCAGAAAACGCTCCAGTGGAATTGGCTTCAACAGATAATCAACCACATCTAATTCGTATCCATCCAGTGCATATTCCTTATAAGCCGTTGTAAAAATAACTTTAGGCGGGCGACGTAGCGATTTAAGAAAATCGGTTCCTAGCATCTGTGGCATTTTTATATCCAGGAACATCAGATCTACAGACTGATGCTGCAACATTGCAAAAGCAGCAAGTGCATGATGACACTCTCCCACCACCTCCAGAAAGGGAACATGCGCTATATGAGAATGTAGCACCTGAAGGGCCGGCGGCTCATCATCCACAAGCAGGCAGCGTATAAATTTACTTTGTTTAGCCATGATGTGTGGAAACAGATTTTCGCATAAAGTGATCACTCTCCTGATTGCTTAGAGCCTTTTCATCCCATTCATCATCAAGTTCCAGCACCAGGGAAACCATGAATATCTCTTCTTCCTGCAAGATCTTCAGTTCATGCCGCTGTGGATAGACTAAGTTTAAGCGTTTCTTTACGTTCTCCAGACCAATACCTCCTGCAGTCCGCTGCCCAACAATTTCTCCACTCTCCTCTGTGCTTAAAAGCCCGTTCATCAACTTCATTCTTAGATGCTTTCCTTCCACCACCAGTTCTAAACTTATCCATGCCTGTTCCAGCTGATCGCTGGCTCCATGTTTAAAACTGTTTTCTAAAAATGGCATCAGCAACAGTGGTGCAACTACTTTACCATTCATTTCGCCGCTGATAGAGACAGAAATCTCCAGTCTTCCTCCATAGCGTGCTTTCTCAAGATGAATATAGTCCTGCAGCATCTGTACCTCTCTTTCCAGGGATATAGTTGGTTTGTTGCACTCGTAGAGCATATGGCGCAGCAGGCTGGATATCTTTACCACTACCCCCGGCGCCTGTGGCGATTGCTGCAAGGTTAACGAGTAGAGGTTGTTGAGGGTATTAAATAGAAAATGCGGATGAATCTGTGCCTTCAGTAGCTGAAGCTCTGCCCGTAGATTATCTGCTTCCAGCTGTTGGGCCAGGCGATTTTTTAGATACCAGTGTTTTGCCAGCTCTACAATGCCTGCCACACCGGCTATAAGTACACCTCCCCTCAGTCCTCCAAGCAATCCAGAGCTTAAAAAATAACGGCCTGTATGCGCTACCGGTATATTATAGGCTATTCGAACAGGTACAATTACCTGCCATGTCAGATAAAAAAAGAGAAGATGAGCCACTACCATGGCTGCACTCAGCCAAAGCAACATTAGCCAATATTTTCCACTGGTGAATGAGGGAATTACCAGCTTGAGTATGGTATAGGTGAGTAACAGATGGACTGGCAGAAAAACAAGCGTTTCAAGAAAGCTGTACCCCAGAACAAACAGCAGTGAGAATAAGTCCTTTCCGTCTATACCATAGTAACCAGTAAAATACATCAAAGTAAAAAACAGCTGTGCCACAATCCAAAATGCAACATGCCTACCTATGCGCAGCAAAGGGTTAGTGGAAAATAATAGATCAGACCTAAACCAATTCATGATAATTATCCTCCAGATCAGGAGCTATCCAGATGTAAATTAAAAAAAATAAAACACCTACACTCAATCACAGGTGCAGTAATAGACAAAATGGGGTTGTTCGTAGACTAATGGCGCTTATCGCTCTAAAGGTTACCAAATGTTACAAATCTGTTTCTTATCTACCAACAGAATAGTCCTGTCTAATTTTATAAAATGCTGTTTGAATGCCATATACATTTGATTCATGATTTCAGATCAGAAAAAAGTTTACTATCTGAACAGCATTGACAGGCATAATCACAACTAAATCTTATCATGATGTCAACTACTATTCTTAATGGACCAACTGCTATAAAAGGTAGCAGAACAACAACTGCAAAACCATTTTTTAACCTGCTTACTGCTTATGGGTTGATAGGAATTGGCACAGGTTTTACTGCAATGATCATTCTGGTGTTTAAATTAGGACTGAATGAAATTTTCACATTAAGCCCTCCAAATATTTTTACATTAATGGCTTTTGCATTTGCGGCATTGATTTTATTTACCAGGTGGCGCTGGACCCCTGTGCTTGGCATTCTTTATGGCGGAGTACAAATACTGGTTAACATGGACCGTATGTTAAATATAATAGCGGGAGCACAGGATTTGGCTGATTTTTATTTAAGTCCTTTCATTTTAATATTAGTGTTCATCACATTTGGGGCAGGGATTTTAGCCCTTTACCAAAACTACAGCAGAAAGCAGCACAGCAGGCATATGCCTCAGTGGGTAACGCAGCTGATGTACACATGCGCAGGAGTTATTATAGGCGTTTATATCATGGGATTTTTGCTTCCAGATCCCAGTTTACTCGCAGGCCCTTCTGTACCAGATAATATTCCAATGCTATCCGTCGAGAACCCTCAAAAAGAAATTGTCGTGGAAGCAGGTAAGCCTACATTGATTAAGTTGAGCAACTCCTATCCGCATACAGCCGCATTGCACGTTGAAGCGCTTCAAATACAGACAGTGATGCGCCAGGGCGAGAGTTTTCTTCTTATTTTTCCCCCGAAAGAAGGTAGCTATAAATATGTAGTCTCCATGGGCTTCTACAAGAAAAAAGCACCTGAAAATGGTATCCGAAATCAAACAGGTGCACCCATTCAGGGTATAATTGTGGCAAAATAAAAGAGAATTCATCTATGGTAACCTAATCAATTCAGCCCCTTTGAATGTGGTGCTGAATTGATGTTAGATCAAAAGGCCAGAATCTTTATCGATATGACTTAACTCCTGCTCTACAACATGCTTAAGTAGTCCTAAAGCTTCAGTTTACTTAGCTAAATTGATGATGATTTATATATTGATAGCACCTGTCCTGAAGTAAAATATACAGTGGATCCTTTCTTTAGGACAGCATTGGGTTAGTTTTAAGTTGAATTAAGCAGCCATGTTATAGATGCTTTCAGGGGTCTTATAGTCCAGTGACTGATGCAGCCTCTCCTGGTTGTAGAACTGAAAATACTGCTTTAGCCCCTGGCATAGATCTTGGCAGGATTCAGGTCTCTGCAAGTAAAGGTATTCATTCTTTACACTTCTCCACAGCCTTTCTACGAAGATATTGTCTATAGCCCTGCCTTTACCATCCATGCTTATCTGAATGTTGTGTTGCTTGAGAATCTCTGTAAAGGCTTCACTGGTAAATTGGCTGCCTTGATCGGTGTTAAATAACTGAGGTGTTCCTGTTTGCAAGGCTTCTTTGAGAACCCTACAGCAGAAATCTGTATCCATACTGTTGGACAGGCCCCAGGCTACTACTTTTCGGCTGTAGAGGTCCACTACAGCGGGGCTGCCCCAGCCATCAGGTACATAAAGCCAGTCGGCATAGGAATGAAAGTTAGATCTGTAGCCCATACTTGGTTGACTTGGTCAACTTTCAGATTCCTAAGCAGGTAAGGGTAAATTTTATGGCCCTGCATAGGCTTACTGGTGTTGGGCTTTGGGCCTATAGCCTGTATGCCCATGAGCTGGTAGAGCCGTTTAATTCGCTTACGCTTTACTTCATAGACTTGAGCTTTAAGTACTTCTGTCATCTTACGAGTCCCGTAAAAGGGGTATTTCAAATATAATCTGTCAATCTCTGCCATGAGCTTTAGTTTCGCGTCGCTGGCCTTTGATGGCTGATAGTAAAACAATGACCTACATAGCCCCACAAGTTTACACTGCGTTTTGATACTCAATACAGGATGTTCTGTCTCTATCATAGCTCTTTTCTCTTCCACAGGCTTCACTAAACTCTTTTTTTTAGAAACCGGATCGCCGGGCGATCTACTTCTACCTTCAGCCTGCCAATCTCCTCGTAGATCTTGCCTGTATCTACAGATTCCTGTTCCTTCTTCTTCCCTTGGGCAAAAACACTGGCAGAATTCTGTAGAAACTCCTGCTTCCATGAGGAAATCTGATTGGCATGCAATTCATACTTCTGAGCCAGTTCCTGAAGGGTCTGCTGCTCTTTTAGCGCCTCAATGGCTACCTTAGCCTTGAACTCTGCGGAAAATGAGCTTCTCTTTTGCATAGGTTAACAATTTAATGGTTTTACACTTTAAACTGCTGTCCTATTTTCGGGGTCCATTATATTTCTCACTTTCTTTTTCCAATATCAAGCAATATTATAAACAGATTTCAAAAGTTCATTTTACACGAAATGAAGAGTGAAAATCTAGGATTAGCCATGAAATAATGAAATTATTTTGTACCACATTTGTACCTTGAGCTGAATACTATAACTACAACCAACTGAATAACAGTGTCCTATAAAATAATAAAATATTCTGTATAGGCAAATAGTTATATATTATATTTAATAAATATAATTTTAATTAATTCCAATCAAAATATTGTTGAGCTTATAACCGTGTGACTATATACTAGAATTTAGCTTCTTAGAATTTGTCTGTCTCAACGCTGCCAGTGTTCAAACGATTCAATTTAAATTTTACCTTCTCAGTTCCATCAGCACCCGGAAGTGCGGCAACGGCATCATGCTGCCCATGCATTGTATAGCTGCAGTAAATGAAAAAAGTTTTGTAGAAGAACACTATGGCTATAGAATAATAAAGCGTTAGCCTTTTTTAACGACCTGTGAGCTTTTCATGCTGCTCTGGATATTGGGCTCCCAGAATGGCGACTTTTGAAGCAGCTTCATCAATATTGCGAAGATCCTCATGGGTAAGTTCAATATCCACTGCACCAATATTTTTTTCCCGGCGACTGAGCTTTGTGGTGCCTGGAATGGGAACTATCCACGGTTTTTGTGCCATGAGCCAGGCTAGCGCAATCTGCGCGGGTATGGCTGGTATCCCGGTGACACTCATTTGCTGTGCGAATTTTGTGAGCAGGTCAACCAAAGCTTGATTCGCTTTTATATTTTCAAGTCAAAGCGCGGAATGGTGTTGCGGAAATCCGTTGATTCGAGTTTTGTGTTTTCGTAGATCTATCCCGTTAGAAACCCTTAGCCTAACGGACTAAAGTGCACAAAGCCAATGCCAAGCTCTTCCAGAGTAGGTAGGATTTCCTTTTCTGGTTCCCGATACCATAAGGAATATTCACTTTGCAGTGCAGTAACTGGTTGAACCGCGTGTGCCCTGCGAATGGTTTAGGCGTCTGCTTCGGATAAACCAAAATGCTTGACCTTTCCTTCCTGAATGAGCTCTTTTACCGCTCCTGCTACCTCTTCAATCGGTACCTCAGGATCAACGCGGTGCTGGTAATACAGGTCGATGGCCTCTACCTGCAACCTTTTCAGCGATCCTTCTACCACTTTTTTGATATGCTCAGGACGACTGTTTAAGGCATTCCATTTGGCGTTTGCCTCATTTTCTAAAGCAGGTGCCCACCCGAACTTTGTAGCGATTACCACATGTCCGCGGTAGGGCGCGAGGGCTTCCCCCACTAGCGCTTCGTTCAGTAAAGGGCCATACACTTCGGCGGTGTCAAAAAAAGCAACGCCTCGTTCTACAGCAGCGCGAATAAGGGTAATCATCTCCCGCTTATCTTTAGGTTTACCATAAGCCCCGCTCATGCCCAGAACCCAGGCCAAGTGCTGATACTTCCAAGGGGTTAGCTGCCCCACCACTGGTTCCTAATTTTCTTGTTTTCATTGTTTATGCTTTCTAATTCTTTGAAGTCCAGCAATACTGCTTTCAGCTTGAGCGACGGTTAGTATTCCACGCGTGCTTGCTGTTCTGCATCGTAACGAGCGCCCACGATGGGAAATGCTGAAACAGTGTTGCCAATTGCAATTGCTCCGATACCGGCCATCACACTTGATTTCAAAAAATCTCGTTTGTTCATCTTTCTGTTCTCTTCGTTAGGATGTGCATGCAAGGTGATATCACCAGTTTTGCCTGATAGGGACACACATGGAGATTAGTGCTTGCTTATTCTGTTTCTTGTTTTTTCATCAATTCAAAGGTTACTGCTACATTTCCGGTGCCAAGGGCTGCCGTAAGTCCGGCCACATCATCTATCTGCCCGAGCTTGGTATAGCTGTAGGAAGTGGAAAATGTCTTGTAAAAGAGCACCAAGGTCGAAGCGCCATAAAGCATCAAATCACCGGCCTGAATGGTTCCGGGATTGCTTGCTTTAATAGGGAGACTGCTCGATAGATCCCAATATTTCTCGTTGCCATTCAACTCAACCATGGTAATGGTTAGTGGCAATAGCGCTTTAAATGCGGCGGCGGTTTCATTGTCTGCCAGCGTTGCCGTAAAAGTTTTGGTTCCGATCCTGATGTTCATTTTACCTCCGATATGCATTGAATCCTGTCTACTCCTTTCTTCGGGTATGGTGGTGTCTTTATCACAAGAGGCACAGGTCACGAAAAGAGACATCACACTAAATATGACTAAGCATAGCTGTTTCATATTATTGATTTTGCTTTGGGTATAGAATGCCCAATATAAATTCGATACATGCACTGCTACTGGCTGTTGTACTCATCGTCGGTAACCTTTTGCAGCCAGGTCACAATCCCTTTTTCTGTTTTGGGTAAAATATACAGCTGGTGCATACCGAAGTCGGGGCTGGCGCCATGCCAATGCTCTACATGAGGGGGGCACTGTACCACATCTCCTTTTTTAATGACTTGTTTCGCTTGTCCTTTGATTTGATGATACCCCCTGCCATCTGTGATAATAAGTATCTGCCCGGCAGGATGAATATGCCAATTGCTTCTGGCCCCTGGTTCGAAGTATACATTGCCCACAAGCGTATTGTAGGTAGTGTCATTGTCTACCAGGGGTGTATTCCAGGCGTTCCCGGTAAAGTTTTCTGCAGCGCCTAATTCACCTCTGGGAAAAATGGCCTGTACTTCACCAGCTGATTCTTTACAGCTAAATGCAAGAAGTGCTGTCAGGCTGGCTATTGCCATAGATAAAAAGCTTACTCTTTTTATATGCATGCTTGTGGGGTTAGAAAATGATTGATTGACTAGTTGCCATAGGATTACACCAACAACCTAATCAAAGCTCCTGGGCTGTTGGCCGGAAAAGAATTTCATTGATATCTACGTCTTCAGGCTGGCTGATGGCAAAAGCAATCAATCGGGCAAATGCATCAGGTGTTACGCCTACATTACCCACATAATCCTTATTTGCCTGCTGGATATCCTTTTCACTGATATGCTCTAGAAGTTCAGTTTTAACGGCACCTGGTGAGATAATAGTGGTGCGAATGTTGTAAGGCTTTACTTCCTGCCGAAGGCCTTCTGATAAAGCACGTACACCAAATTTGGTGGCTGAATAAACCGCAGATCCACCAAAAAGCACATGACCAGCAACGGAAGATACGTTGATGATATGCCCCGATTTTTGCTGCTTCATATGGGGGAGCACGGCGGCAATCCCCCATAGTACACCTTTTAAGTTCACATCGATCATCTGATCCCATTCTTCCACATTCAGCCGTTCCAGGGGTGAGAGCGGCATGATGCCTGCGTTGTTAAGGATCACATCCACTCGTCCCCATTCCTGAACGGCAGCGTCCACTAACTTCTGAACCTGTTCACGTTTGGTTACATCAGTGGTTACCGCTAAGGCTTTGCCTCCCCGCTCCTTAATTTCTAGAGCCAGGGTTTCGATACGATCTGCTCGCCTTGCGCCTAGGGCAACGGCTGCACCAAGCGCCGATAGATGACGGGCTGTTGCTTCACCCAAACCACTGCTGGCACCGGTGATCACAATTACTTTTCCTTCTATATTATTCGTGTTCATGATTTGGTATTAGTTGAATGATAGGTTAAAAATGTATTGATAGCAGCTCAGCTTTATCAGGAGGGCTTTCAAAATCCTGGGATATTAATTCAGGGGCTGAAGGTTCTGCTCAAAGAATGATTCCAGTTTATCGAATGGGATCACCTCTATTTTGTCGTACAAATCCACATGGTCTGCATTGGGTACAATAACCAACTCCTTCGGCTCAGAAGCCTCCTTATAAACATCTTCAGAATAATAACGAGAGTGCGCCTTTTCACCTGCAATCAGCATAATGGGGCGAGGCGAAATCATCTCTATGTTTGCTGCCATTGGAAAACTGAAGAACGACATTGGGGTGGTTGCAGTCCAGGCGGTGGTAGAGTTGATGGACCTTGGGTGGAAACCGCGAGGTGTTCTGTAATAATCGAAGAATGCCGTTAAAACAGGATTGGGGTCCCGGGGCAATGTTTCTGGAAGCACACGTTTTCCTTTCACAAGATTACCCTTGTCGTCAAATGGAACTTCGTGCAATCCCATTGCATAAGTTCCACTTTCCGCATCCTTCCAACGCTGCTGGCTTAGGTAATCAATCACCTCTTTGCGCTGTTCCAGGGTATAATTGTCTTTATAACTGCGGCTAATGCTGCGAGACATATCATACATGGAAGCTGTTGCGACTGCTTTGATTCGTGAATCGCTGGTGGTGGCTGTGAGTGCCATACCGCTCAAACCGCAGATACCGATAACCCCAATGCGGTTATGGTCAACGGTTGGTAACAAGCCAATGTAATCCACCGCTGCACTGAAATCTTCTGTATAAATATCGGGCGAAGCAACGTTTCGAACCTCTCCGCCACTTTCGCCTGTGAAGGAAGGATCAAATGCCAGGGTAACAAAACCTCTTGCAGCCATTTCGTTTGCATACAATCCCGAAGACTGCTCCTTCACTGCCCCGAAAGGACCGCTTACGATTAAGGCTGGAAGTTTCTGATTACTGGCATTATTAGGTGTATACAGATCACCGGCAACCGTAATTCCATATCTGTTTTTGAAAGTTACCTTTTGTCTCTGAACCTGATCGCTCAGCTTAAAAGTATAGTGTTCCTGTTTTTCCCCTTGCTTTTTGATTCGGCTAGTTGGGGTTTGGCTAATTGCTTGCCCGCTGATGAGCAGGACAAGCAGGATTGTGAATATTTTTTTCATTAACGTTTAATGTTATTGTTTTGATGATCTTGGCTGGAACGCCTCCTACAACTGTATTGTCTGGCACATCCTTGGCAACTACTGCTCCGGCTGCTACCACTGAATTTTCTCCAATGGTGACGCCAGGAAGAATGGTAGCTGCTGCCCCAATCCAGGCATTTCGCTTCACCACAATGGGTTTTAATACAAGCGATTTTCGATTGCCTGGATCTAATGGATGATTTTCGGTAATGAGGTTCACCTTTGGCCCTATCAGGACATCATCTTCAATGGTAATGCCTCCCATATCCAGAAAGGTGCAGGCATGGTTGATGAATACCCTTTTACCGATTTTGATGAACCGGCCAAAATTGGTATGTAAAGGAGCAAAAACAGTTGTGCTCTCATCCAGTGGAGCCCCGATAATATTGCTTAACTGGGTTCGTATCTGGTCAACATCGGTAGCAGCATTGAGCCCGGCAGATAATCGAATGGTACGGGAAACCACCTCCAACACCTTGGGGTACTCCGGGTCGTCCATCCGGATTAGCGCTCCGGCCCTCATTCTTCTAAATATCTCTCGATTGCTCTGGTCCATATCATTTGCCTTATTACCTAAAACCTTGATTGCTACAGGATTTCAATAACACAAAGATAGGTCAGGCCCAACCCCTGCGGGTAAAGGTATTCAATCCAATGATTAAGCTTTTCAAACAATTACACTCTGTAGAAGGCGAATGGTAGCACAAATATGGGGTAAGATGCCGCTGGGGATTGATCAGAACAGGCTAGTTGTAATGCACCAAGGTTGCCATAGGCGGAAATTGCATTTCCACAAACGCTACAAGCTGAGCGCTTGATGTAATGGCCCATGCGTGTGGCTCCAGGCATGGTATTGCAGGCTGCATGCGTAAGGCCGCGTGCAGCAACAAACAAATATGATTTTGCAATAACTCGCTTTTATACCGATACAGGCTGTTTTGCTCCTCCATCATTTTGCGAAAAACAGAAGCAATGAATTTAGTTTGTTTTGGTTCCAGCCCAAAAACCGGTGCCTGCTGGGATTGTAAGAATTCCGATTCCGCGACCCCATGAAAGCAGCTTCCATCCAGAAAATCTGCTGTAAAGAGGGTGGTGAAAAGGGGTTCTTTCGATGCAGCTAATTTCCAGGTGCATGGATTGCCGGGTTTGCTCAGCAACAAAGTTGATCCATTTACCTCATAGCAACGTGAATCGTAATGAATCACACCTCTCCCTGAAAGAAGGGAAATTTTATAGTATTCTTTACAACCCCAGGTTTGCACCACTTCGGTATGGTTCTTGAGGGCATAAGCCTTCACCTTCTCGGAATTCAGGTAACTCATCAAATCCAGCATCGGGAGTGAATTAGAATCTATAACTATTGCCGGTTATGGCCTGAAGGTACTGGGTGAGGCCCCGGTCATTTTCTTAAAAAAGTTATTGAAGTAGGTAGGGTATTCGAAGCCGAGGCCATACGCAATTTGGGCAACTGTCCAGTCGGTGTGTTGGAGCAAAGCCTTGGCTTCCGTAATGATCCGCTCGGAAATGTGTGTTGTGGTAGATTTTCCGGTTACCTGCTTCACTGTACGATTCAGGTGATTCACATGCACGGACAATTGTTCTGCAAAGCCTTGGGCAGTTTTGATTTGAAGGGGTTCTTCTGCGTGCTCAATGGGAAACTGGCGCTCAAGCATTTCCAGGAACTGAATGGCTATTCTGGTGGCTGCATCTTTGTGCTTTACGAAAGTATCTGCCGGCTGAAGCTTCAGGGCTTCATGAATTATGAGGTTAATGTAGTTCCTGATAAGATCATTGCGATACTGGTAAGGAGTATCCTGCTCCAGCAGCATACGCTGAAAGAGCTGTTCAATAAACTCTCGCTGCTGGTGATTCAGGCTAAAAATAGGATTTCCCCCAATTTTAAAAAGAGGCGACTCCTGCAGGCTTTCCGAACGATCCTGCGCCTTCAGAAAGTTTTCTGAAAAAAGGCAGGTATAGCCGGTTTGCTGCGTCATGTTCTCCCAGCTGTAGGGAATCAGGGGATTTCCAAAAAAAAGGGTTGTTCCCTGCACATCGAAGCCTTTCTCAGCATATTGAATGATGTTGTGGCCCGTGATGATGCAGATCTTGTAGAAGTCTTTTCTGTTGTAAGAACGCACCACATTTTTCTCGGTGTCGATTGGATAGACTTTAAAACCCTGAAGTTTCAGTTCAGCGTTAAAATCTAAAATATTGGGTACGTTAATCAAATCGATGGCCATGCTGTAGGTATTATTCCCGTAGGATTCAGTGATAACATTTAAAAGGACCCATTGATTTTAGGAAGTGTCCCCTTTAAATGATCAGGAGGTTCTAATCATCAGTACCCTTCCATGGGAAAGCTTTTTGTTCCTGATATGATTGAATGGTACTTACAAAAGTAACAAGCTTAAGCAGCCTAACTGCTACAATTATCAAACAGGATGTTAATGTTTTCAAACAAATTAGCCGAAACATCAGCTTGTATGCCAGTCTACCCCTCCCCTGAAATTTCTACTCGCACAAATGCTCAAAAAATATTCATTTGACCAGAATTGGAGTCCTTATTATTCTCTTCCTTGGGAAATTTCGGTAGTGTATCAGATGTAATGCTGGAGGGATAAAAGCAAGGGGACCTTGCGTTAGCTTTAAAGAACCACCAATAAAGCCTATGCATTGCCCCTCTTGCCTGACAGACAAGATAAAGAAAAATGGTCATACACACTACGGGAAGCAGAACTATCGACGGTTCGCCGCTGCGATGCAAAGTCTGCGGCAGGCAGTTTGTAGCTAATTCCACTCATAATATTTCGGGTCAGAGGCGGAGCTTTATAGAGGCAGCACTGGCAGAAAGGTTAAGTCTTCGTGGCATATGCCGAGTATTTCAAGTGAGTCTAACTTGGCTACAGGACTTTGCTCATCGTCTCTGGGCGCAGGTTCCTTCTGATTTAGGAGCCAGGCTGCCGGGAAATAATCGGCAACTACGCTTGCAGTTTACTGCCATACAGATTGATGAACTATGGCGGCCGCCACTGCGGAGCTTTGTAAGCTGTAAAGCCAATAAACAATGGATCTGGCCGCGGCGGCGAACCGCTCGCTTATCATCCTGAATCTCGTCAGGTGGTAGGATGCCAGATTGGAAACAGGGATATAACAACTTTTAAAAAGCTTTGGAGGAAACTGCCTATGTACTGGAGAAAGAATTTTGATTTTGCAACTGATTGCCTGCAGGCTTACAAAAGCGTGATTCCCGAACTGCAGCACTTCTCTGAAAAAGCTCTGAACCAGCAAATTGAGGCATTCAACGGCAGAATCAGGAGCCGATGCAGCAGATTAGTCAGGAAGACCAGATCCTTCTCAAAAGTTCAGAAGTATCATGAGCAGGCAATCAGCCGGGGCGCCGGAGCGCTTCTTCCTCTACAGATCAAATCTGGAATACCAAAGAAAACCTCTCACCCAGCCTTACATCTGATACACTACCAATAATCTGATTGTTCTGACAGAAAGGCTGTATTCTACTAAAGTCTTTTTGTTTGTCCGAAAGTCAAGAGGCATGATGTGATCTAATACTTTCTTCATTTATATCTAGAAGTGACCGATACCTTGAAAAAGATCTATTGACTACTAACTTCTTAAGAAATTGAGCTGAAATGTTACACCACAAGATGATGGATAAGCAGTATCAATGATAAAAACTTTTGTTTCGTTTATTTCGTTTATTATATTTGAATACAATATACAGCCATGGAAGCATTAATAGAAAGAACTACTCCTCAGGACCAAAAAGTAGCCACAAAATCCCTTTTCACGCTGAATAAGAGCGTAAGTAAGCTTGCAATGGGGGAATCTGCGGTAGTAAGAATCAAAATTCAAGAAAATGATGAATTCGTAGAGGTTCCTAAAAAAGCCCTTGACTTTCTTTTCTACATCCTTTCCAATATGGCAGAAGGAAAGTCTGTTTCCCTAATTCCTTCGGACTCTGAAGTGAGTACACAGCAGGCTGCAGACATGCTGAATGTTTCCCGTCCCCACATTGTAAAACTATTGGAGGGAGGTAAAATCCCTTTCAGAAAGGTTGGAAGCCACCGAAGGATTCTTTTGGAAGATTTAATGCAATATGATGCAGCCATAAAGAACCAGCGCAACAGGAGCCTGGAATTTTTAGCAAAGCAGGCCCAGGACTTAAACCTTGGGTATGAATGATACATTCTCCTAAGTTTACTGCGGTTCTGGATGCCTGTGTCCTCTACCCTGCCCCAATCCGTGATTTACTCCTCCACATTGCCAGTTTTGAACTCTTCAAACCTAAATGGACAGACACCATTCAGGATGAATGGAAAAGAAATCTACTGATAAACAGGCCTGACCTGAAAGAGGAACAGTTACAAAGGACTATTGATGAAATGAATAAGGCCTTTCCTGATTCAAATATCAGGAACTATGAGGTGCTGATTTCTTCTCTTAAATTACCGGATAAGGACGACCGACATGTCCTTGCATCAGCCATACGATGTAATGCAGATGTCATCGTTACTTCAAACCTGAAAGATTTTCCAACCACCTATCTTCAGCAATTTGATATTGAGCCCCAACACCCAGATCCTTTCATTTCCAGTCTTATTGATTTAAACCCGGACCGATGCCTTAGCGCTTTTCATAGACAAGTTTCTTTTCTGAAAAACCCACCCCTAAAAGCCGAACAGGTTTTAATTAAACTGGAAAGTTCAGGGCTAATTGAAACGGCTAAGAAGCTGAAGACATTAGGAATATAATGCACAGGAACAGTTTTTTGTGTACCCTATTTGTACCTTAACATGTACATAAACATTACAAAAAACTGCAAACCAGCATCTTATAAAACCATATCACATTCTGTATATGGCAAATAATTATGTACTTTATTTTTATATTTACATTTATATAAAATTAAGTTTGTTGGGCAAGAGTACATGACGAGTGAATGAACGTGCTTATAAAAATGTGTAGGTGGCAGGATTCGAACCGTGCCCACAGCCACAAAATCGCCTTTTCCTGCATCTAGAGGCCCTTTTTGAGCCAAAAAAACCGCATTTTCAGCCTTAAAAATTCTACTGGAAGCTGCCAGTTTATTTTGGAGAAAGCCGGCTTTCAGCTACAGCTAGCGTATTTTCTGGTGAGTCATTACTAGATTACTTGAAAACACAACCTCAAATTCAATCAACCGCCGTCTACTCGATTAGCCACATCTGCTCTTCTTCTAGCAAATGTAGTCGGTCGTTACATTGTTATTATGGTATCGCGGAATAGAAATGACTGCTCGCCAACATCATAACCTACCAATGAATGGTTACCTTTTTACTCTGCTTTTAAAACTTTTACAATTTTAATCTGCCCAGCTCGAATGGTTTGGGAGAGGACAATCAGTAGCCCGAGTATGGCAACCAAACTAAAACCTATACTTATATTTATAAAACTCAAATTAACCAGATTGCTACCCAGATCCTGTCTGATAAAATCACCGACAAAAAAGCCAGCCGGAACACCAATAAGTCCGGCAATTAGCATAAGAATGCCAAAATTTCTGGTAGCTGTCCACACCAATTTTATTTTGTTTGCTCCCAATACCTTTCTTATACCCAGTTCTTTAGTGCGTATTTCTACGGAGTAGCTTGCTACACCTAAAATTCCCAAACCGGCGATTATAAAAACAAGGAGCGCCATGCCTCCAAAAAGACCGATTCTGTCTCCACTGCTTGCTCCTGAATAACGGTGTTCTTTTAAATTATGAAGATTTGCTGTTTTTTCAGGAAAATTGTTAATCCATAAGGTTTGAATGGCTTTGGTCGCTGCCACTTCAGTATTTGGCTTTATCTTTATGGTCAGGGTGGATATTTCATTTGGCAAATACCGATATAGTAAAGGACGTTGTTCGTCAATAATTTCATTGGGCATGATACCAATGACTTGTACATATGTAGAATCCAATAACAAATTCTGACCCACTAAAGTCTCCGACTTCTCAGACTGCATTAATTCTGCGGCAGCTTCATTCACCAACACGTACTGCTCAGCACTTTGAGGCATATTTTCAGGAAAATTCTGCCCGCGTTTTAAACTGATTCCTTCTGTTTCAATTGTCTTCGGGTCAATACTTACGTAATTTATTTCCAGAATTCTATCATTTAATGTTACAGAAGATTTGCCCAGTTTCATGGGTTTATGATACCAGTTAGTTGCCAAAGTTGTTTCTACCTGGCTTAACTGGTTTATGTCGTTTTGCAGGTTTTCATATTTTTCACCTTTCAAATCAAGTGTCAGGACGTTGGCTGACACAGTTGATTCAATGATGGCACTGCTTTTTATTTCATAATCCGCCAGCATGACAACCTGAATCATAAGGATGATCACAACTGAAAATTGCACAACAACCAAAATCTTATAAAAAGAAACAGTCCGAAACAGCTTAACATTTTTCATTTTACGCAAAGTCTGTATGGGCTTAAACGCTGACAGTATCCATGACGGAAGTGCCCCTGCGACTAAGCCTGTGATAACTGCGTAGACTAACAAACCTGAAATTAAAATTACATCCCAGGAAAACGTCACCTCCATTTCGGGAATATAATGCATTAAAATAGCAACACATGGCATTGTAAACAACAAAGCAAATAGGGCAATAAGGGTCGCTTCCATTAAAAACTGACCAATAATTTGTCCTCTTGTTGCGCCTATCGTTTTGCGGATACCTACTTCCTGCGCCCGTGAGACGGCACGCGCCAATGCCAGACTGATATAGTTGAAAGCAGACAAAAGGGTGAGAGCAAGAATTAAAGACAGCTGTATTTTTATGCTCGGCCAAGTGGTGCCGACATTGGGGTCATTTTTAATATCATTATTTCCAGGGGTAATATCTTCTACGGGTTGTGCCAAAAATTTAAGACTGCTCTTATCCAGTTTCCGGTTATAGTTTTGGAGTGTTGTATTGAGCTGCTTTAAATTATCTTCTGATTTTAAACGGGCATAAACTGCAGAACTCTTGAAGTCTCCCCAGTTTTGCGAAATATCACTGATTGCTCCTCTCTTTTCGAGCATTTCAGCAGCATTAACAGAAATCATTGCCTCAACGGGCAGATGCGTTCTTAAAGGCGGGTCCTGGATAATTCCCTCAACGGTAAAAGAACCTAGCTTTTCAAACCGGACAGTCTGGCCTAAGGCGCTGGCGCTGCCAAATATCTTTTCTGCTGTACTTTCAGTTAAGAAAAGGGTGGTGGGATTATTGGCAAGGCTTTGTGCATTGCCTGACAGTAATTTAAAGCCAAAAACATCAAAAAAAGAAGGCTCTGAAAATTTTATGTCAATAGGTATATCGCCTCTGTCGGTTTGCAGGTTATATTTTCCTGCCAGACGTACTTTTACCGTCTTTTCAATAAAGGAGATACTGTCCAGTTGAGGCGCCAGCGGCAAGGGAGCTGTTGCCCATTTGGTTTGTTCCGCCTCTTTTGTTTCCTGAGTGAGTATCCGTACTATTTGATCTAATTCTGGATGAAAATGGTCTGTATCGATATCGGCTTTTAAGCCTGTAAAGAGAATAACCCCAACCGCCATACTGAGTGACAAGCCAAGTATATTGACAAATGAAAAAAGTTTGTTTTTCCAGAGTGTCCGTATAGCGATTTTTAGATAATTCTTTATCATCACTTAAAGTGTTTTTTATAATGACAAATAGGCCAAATACTGAGGGAGGGGATCACTCTCAATTCTAGTAGCAAAGTTTGCACCAAAATACAACTGCTTAATTATCAATATTTTATAAAACTGTTTATTGAAACCTGTTCGATTTTGATACACTAGTTGTATGGATTTGATACAGTCAAGTACAAAATATTTTACACCCAAATGAGACTGTGGCACTTATTTTTTATCTCAGTGGGTGTTTGCCGTGGAGAAGCTTATTGGTAGGATTGTCAAATGTTTCTTTTTTGTCTGGGAACATTTGTCGGGTTACACGGAACTCCACCCTGTGCACGGCTAATAAAGCGGGTAGGCTCATTTTCCACTCCGATCATGCCGCTGCCATCCAGGCCAACAATGAAAGGCTGTTAAAGCAGAAAGAAGCCTACCGAAAGCGACGGGCAATCGTGGAGCATCCCTTGGGTACCACCATTAAGCGAACACGGGGCGCGCAGGCTGGGGCTACACCTATACGCTGATGAAGGGTCTGAAGAAAGTGAACGGAGAACTGGCCCTTATCTTCACCTGCTATAACCTCAGGAGAGCAATGTCCATTTAAGGGGTTGCCAAGCTATTGAAACTGCTGAAATACAAGAAGAAGTGGCTAATGGCTGCTTTTGTCTCACTTACAACATTTTACCAGAGACTTTTTAAGCAACTCTTGATTCTTAGAGCGGAAAATAGGCAATTAAAATGCAGTGACTGAGAAGGGCTGAAAATGCCCTTGAAAGAAAGCCAAGACCACTCTTTTAGAGAAAAGAGAGTTTTCTTGTTAAGTCTGAATTAGTTTTCTACAATTTTATTTTTCAGCAAATGCCTAAACGTTTTTGGACATCATCGCGATAAGTTTTGCTTACCGGTATATCTTTTTTGTTGATCAACTTGATCGTCATACCTCCGGCACTCGTTTCTGCTGAGCTCACCTGGTCAACATTAACGATGAACGATTTATGCGTTCTGATAAAATTCCTCGCAGGTAAAAGTTGTTCTATATTTTTCATGCTCTCACGTATGACGGCGAGCTTGTCGCCATGGTAAACGCGAATGACATAATCGTCTGCTTCGACATAGCTGATATCCTTCCATGGAATGAAGAGAACCTTGCCTCCCGTTTTTACAATAAGCTTGTTGGACGCGCCCCTGGAGTTAATGCTGTCGATAAGCTTGTCATGGCTATCCATTGCAGCCGATGCCAGTATAGTGCGCATCACCTCCATCTGTTTGGCGCTTTCTTTATTCCGAACGATTTCTTTTGCACGTTCTACGCTTTTAAAGAAGCGCTCATCGGTAAAGGGCTTTAATAAATAATCGAGCGCATAGTTTTCAAACGCCTGGATTGCGTATTGATCGTAAGCTGTGATAAAGATAATCTGTGGAATATATTCTCTAATGGAGTTTATTACTTCAAACCCATTTACGCCTGGCATCTGGATGTCGAGCAGAAGGATGTCGGGTTTATGTTCATCGATCGCCTGGATCGCTTCCAAGCCATTTGAACACACCTTAAGAATCTCGATGGATTGATCCAGCATAAGCAAGGCTGTTAAGCCCTCACGTGCGGCAGGCTCATCATCCGTTATGATAATCTTAAACTTATTCACGATTTTATTTCAATCTTTGATACGACCCATCCGTTCTGTTCGCTGAGACTAAATACAGCGTTTTTTCCGAAAGAAATATTCAAACGCTCTTTCACATTCTTCAACCCAATGCCATCTTTACTGATAGGTTTCAGTTGACCTGTATTTTTAATCTGGATGCAAAGTGTATTGTTGTCAATCGCGGCATAAAGATGAAACGACTGGCTTTCCGAAAGACTTTCCATTAATCCATGTTTGAAAGCATTTTCAATCAATGGTTGCAGGATCAAGACAGGTACTTTGCTCTCGCCAGCCGCAGTATCAATAGTTAGTTTCACGTCCAGGCGATCGGCAAAACGGATCCGTTCGATGTTCAGCAATTGCTCGCATATCTTTATTTCCTCACGGAGCGGTACTAACTCAAGGTTCCGGTTTTGCAATGATGAACGAAACAGATCGGCGACCATCGCGAGCATGTTGTTTGCCTCCGCAGAGCGGCCTGTGCGGATCATCATCGAAATCGTATTGAAGGTGTTGAAAAGAAAATGTGGATTCACCTGCATGCGCAGCATCTGCATTTGTGCCTGGGCGAGTTCCTCTTTAAGTTTCGATTCACGCTGCAATTGCGACTGATGTTCCTGAAAAAAGCGCCATGCACTGAATCCAACGAGCATCACCACACTAACAACCCAGGTAATGAGTGGTGACGCCAGTAAAGATCGCTTGATGCGCATCGACCATTCATCCGGACTTATATTAAGATGCGATGGCGTTAGGAGGATCAGCATTGTGAAAATTATGGTTGCAAGCACACTGATGGCAATCGCCATAATGATCGAGTAGAATACCCATGTGCCAAAAGAGGCCGGCGGCCTGTGACTTAAACGTCGAAATACCGGAACTGTAATCAACGCCAGGCTAATGTGCAATGCTTCGAGCGATGCTACATATGCCGGCCAGTTTAGGTCTGCCTGATCAAAGAGGTTTGTGAAATAGCGATGAAGGATGAAGATAAGTGCGCTTACCTGCCAAAACAGAAAACTGGCTGCCCAGTGATTCTTACGGAATGTATCGAAAGACAGACTCAATTGCTCGTTAGTTGGTGTTAACACGTCGTTGTTCTTCGTCCTGAGCGCTTCGTCTGCGCGCAGACTTGCCTGACTTTCCAAAGTTATAGGAAAAGTTAAGTCTAAAGATACGCGTTTCAAAACGGTTGTCAAGTAGCAGATCAAGTCCCGGGTATTTGAGTTTATTTGTCATTCGCCTTGTTTTAAGCAGGTCGTTCACGCTTAGTCTTAGGATTGCCTTTTTTTCCATGAACGATTTTTGTAATCCCACATTCAATGCTCCGTATGCTTGGGTCTGAAACAAGCCTGCAACATTCGGTGCATTGTATAGCGTTACGATCTCCCCGGTTAGGCCCCACGGAAGCGTGATGGTCTGACTGATATTAGCCTGACCGCTGAATGCATCGATTGCCTCGGTGTTATCCTGGAATTGCGTGGAGTATTGGTTATAAAATGCGTTGACACTAACATTCGCTGTCCATTTGGAAGACAACCAAATCGGCGCTACAAAAGAAAGGTTATAATTGTAGTAATGATCGAAATTTAAACGTGTTGCGTAACCGGATGCGTTGTCTGAATCAAGTAAGATCAGAAAAGCCATGTATTGACTTGTATTGCTATAACCTAGATTCACCGTATAAGTCTTGGCAAATGTTTGTGAGAATTGAACGGTATGTGTGAACTGCGGAAGTAAACCTGGATTGCCACGCTGTCCGCTAAATGGATCGAGAAAGAATACAAAAGGATACAAGTCGTTATAGGCGGGTCGGTCAATCCGGTAACTATAGGATAGGCCAATCCGGTAATTTTCAGTAACATTCTTGAATGTATTGAAGCTGGGGAAAATCTTAAAGTAGTTTCGGTCTATTGATTGATCCTTCAAAACTGAAACTCCGCTGTATGAAGTGTTCTCGGTGCGCAGGCCCAATTGCGTTTGAAAACCTGCAACATTTGTTTTCAAATTGATGTACGCAGCTGTGATTATTTCCGTGTAATTGAAGTCATTGCTTCTTACACTGTCCAGGGCAAACTCACCCGACTGGTTGTTTCGATACGTGACGTCGCTGCGCGTGCTAACCTCACTGGCTTTCATGCCAATCTCAACTGTTGTTTTATCATCAACCGGAACGGCATAATCAAGTCGTGCTGCAATAATGTTAAACTCCGTGGGTTGTCTGCTGGTAATCTTGTACTGTTCTTCCATGATAGCACGTTCGTCTTGTTTTTGCACGGAAATATTGTCTCCAAGATCAAACGAATAAATGGAGTAGTCTACATCGAACGTAAGTTCCTCCCCTTGTTTCTTGAAAAGATGTTTATACCCAAGAGCGGCGGTTTGGTTTCGCCATTTATAATATTGCAGATTAGAAACAGTGAAAGTTGAGTCGGGGATGCCGTTTTCCGAGCTGCCAATTTTCGTAACAGATAGCCCATCGCTCTCGCGGTTGTTGATGCTGCCAGTGGTGGAGATCGTGATGGAATTTTTTTCGTTCCATTGCCATTCAGAGCCGGCTTGCCAGGAGTGTGCCGGGAGGCGTTCGATCCTATCGGTGTGTAGATCGAAGTGTGCAGCCACCTCATTCGGAAAGGAGGTTCTATCCATTGTCACGTCGGAGAATCGTTTGTTGAAATTGTAGTTATAGTATAAAAAGTGTGTCCATCTTTTGGTGCGATAGTTCAGGTTTACGCCCGCGAGAAATTTTTCGTAACGGCCAATCCCTATACCAGTCTGTGCAGAACCATTAAACCCCTCCCAGATATTTTTTTTGCTTTTGATATTGATCACACCAGAATTTCCCGCAGCATCATAGCGGGCAGTTGGATTTGAAATTATCTCTATCGACGCAATATTGCCTGCATTCATCGATCTCAATAAGGCACCGAGCTCTGAAGGCTGCAGGTAGGTCTCTTTTCCGTCCAGAAGGATTATAACCCCCGATTTCCCATTCAAACTGATTTGGTCATTTTGATCAATAGAAACCCCCGGAGCCTGGGCCAACAAGTCAATTGCACTACCTGATGACCCGATTACTGTATTCGCTACATCTAAAGTGAGTTTTCCATCGTCCTGCAAAACGGTTGGGCGCTGCCCCTGTATCGTCACTTCCTGTAGCAACCTTGCGTTTTCGTGAAGCACGATCGAGCCCATTTTAATCGATTGTGTACTGAGAGTAACAGCGGGACTCTTGAAAATCTCATAACCCACAAATTGAACCTGCACGTAGTACCTACCTGGTAATAATTCTGTGAACTGAAATTCACCTGTTCCGCCTGAGATAGTGCCTTGAAGTAGCGTGGAATCGACCGCATTTTTCAGGAGTACAGTTGCAAAAGACACGGCATCGCTTTTCGAATCGATGACGCGCCCCTCGATCATGAACTGAGATTGTGCATAAAGACATTTGTTCGTACTGAAGAGCGTTGCCAGTAGGCCAAGACAAAATAATAGTTTGCGCATGTTGGTGTTATTATTTAATACATCGCAATTCTATGATTTATCTAACATCGAAAACGAAAAATGCAGTGAACGGCTGGAACTTTGCAGGATAAATGTGTGCTTAACCCCGTTAATGTGGCTCTCCCGCAGGTTGCGTGCTATCAGGCTGCGTAGAGCACCCGCTGTCGCAGTAGGTCAAAGTTCAAAGTTGGCCGGCCCGTACATCTGGCGTTTGAGTAGTTTAGTGCGGTTAATCTGCCCCTCAGTTTGCCCTTTACTCCACTCCGTTTCCAAAGCGGCACGAACAGCAGCATAGTCCTGCTCAATACGAGTAGCAAAGCTTTGGAGCATAAGCATGCCCGAAGCCTTAGTATCCTTCAACCACTGGTCAAAGTTAGATGCTTCACGTGATGTGAAGTAAGGCATCCTCTTCTTTCCCACTGTTGTAGCTTCCGTGCACATGAAAAGTTGAGGAATCCAGGTGCACCCACGCTGGCTTATGGCCCAGCTTCTGCATGGCATCAGCAGCAATAGAGGCAAATAAGGCTGTGAATCCGTGCTCGTGTAAAGCATCTAAGGCTTTGCCCAACCTGTCGTCATTGAGGTGACTGGCCTCTATACCCGGACCAAGTAGCCGCCCTACTGGCTTATTTTCAAAGAAACTGCTCACCAGGTAGAGCCGCTGATAAAGCCAAGGCCGTTGAGCAGCATCGCCACTACTGCCTGGCCTGTACTCACATGCTGATCTGTACTTGGGCTGCCAAGAAGCCTGTCTATTTGACCTGCTATATCAAACTCCTTACAAATACCGCTGACTAGCCCTAAATGATCTATATTATTACTGCTATACCCCTCTGCCATCATTCATGCCTGAACTTTACTGGCAGACTATCAATATTCCCCTTTCTTAAGTTTTAGGGGGCGGAAGATGAGTTCTATATCTATCTGTTTAGGTTTTCCGCAACAGGCACGCCTAGATTAATTGGTGCTATCAAATTCAATAGGAAAATGCGGTGGTTTTATAAATCAAGCCAGTCCTTAAAAGCAGAAGCTTTGCTACTGCTGATAACAATTTCTGTTTTAGCATCGGGCTGTAGCAGCAGCAGCAGGCGACCTTTAAAGTAAGGCCGTACTTCCTTAATGGAATTGATGTGGACGAACAACTGGCGGTTGGCCCTGAAAAAAAAATCTATATCCAGCAGTTCCTCCAACTGATCCAGCGTGTAGTTTACAACAAAGCGCTTTCCCTCATAGGTAACCAGGAACACGACACCTTCTTCGGCCAAAAAATAGGCTATGTCTTCGCTGGAAATAGCTTTAATGGACTGTCCGCTCTTTACCATAAATCTTGTTTTGGCTGAACGTTCTCTTGCCGACTGAACCTGTGGGCTGCCAAGTAGGTTTTGAAGACTTTCTAACTTCTGCACCATGTGCTGTTGCTGAAGTTCTTCATACTTACGGAGGGATTTTGCTACTTCATCTGTCTTGATAGGTTTGAGTAAATAATCAATACTGTTTACCTGAAAAGCTTCAATGGCGTATTGATTATAGGCTGTGGTGAAAATAACAGGGCATTTTACCTCTATCTGTCTAAATATCTCGAAGCTATTCCCGTCGGAAAGATAAATATCGCAAAAGATAAGTTCCGGAGCCTGATGCAGGCGGAGCCACTCAACCGCTTCTTCTACAGCACCGAGTTGAGCCAGCACCTTTGCTTCAGGGCGGAGCTTCAAGATAATAGCCTCAAGCGCTTCTGCTGCATGTTGTTCATCTTCAATGATTAGCACTTTCATCTTCTTCCATTGTTAGCAGAGGGAGTTTCACTATAAATTCTTCGCTGGTTCTCACAATATCCACCACTTCATCCGTCAGGTACCTATACCTGCTGGTAATATTGTTTAAGCCAGTTTTGGTTGACTGTACGCTCTCCAGGCGAGGCTGCAGCTTATTTTTCACCACCAGTTTGTTCTCTTCTGTATAGATACAGATCAGGAGAGGCTTTTGGCTGGTAGAACCATTGTGTTTGATGGCGTTTTCAATGAGCATCTGCAGAGAACCGGGAGGAAGCAGCAAGTTCATGAATTCTTCAGACACATCTGTTTTGAAGCGGAGATTATCACCAAACCTGGCGCTTAACAGATACAGGTAAGCCTGTACCAGTTCCATTTCCTGATGCAGCGGAACCAGTAGTTCATGGCTGTGGTCCAGGAAAGAACGGTATATATCAGATAACCGCAGCACGAATTCCTCGGCTTGGTCCTGGTCTTTTCGTATCAGTGAACGCAGCACATTAAGACTGTTGAAAAGAAAATGAGGGTCTACCTGATTCTTCAAGCTCTGGAGCTGGGCCTTAAAATTCTCTTGCTGCAGTTGGGCAGATCGTAAAAGTTCTACCTGAAATTTCTTCTGACTCTGCTCCCGCTCTACGAAATAATAAAAAAATAAAGAAATGATGGTACTGACCACCGCTACTGTACGCAGGCGCCCGGGTGGGAGGTAGACATCCGGAAAAAGAAGATGCAACGGGAAATAGAAGACTAGTGACAGTAAAGCAAGAGTAGATGCTATTACAAGTGCACCTTCCATAAAAGCCTTGAGCATTGGGTGTAGCCTATCAAAAGTCTCCAAAGTCATTAATGATGATATCCTGGTATGAACCCAAAATATCGAAACAAGGAACAGGAAGGCCAGGAACAAATCAAGCAGCATTAAAGAATTGAAGGCTAAAGAGCCATCCAGGAGGAACATAACAGAGCCGTAATAGAGGAATATAAAAGTAGAATAGACCAGCACAGTTGTTAATGCCGCTATGCCTATTTTATGCATTACCATACGGTATTTTGACCAGCTTTCCTGCATGTTGTTTTACCCTTCCCGCCCGAGATCAGGTAGTGCCTGATGTTTGATAATCGTGCTTTATTAAATCCTGATGATCCAAGATGAGTAAACTTAGATAAATACTAAAAAAGTTCTCCTAATAGAAGCAAGATAAAGGGACTAATCTTTTCTTTTCATTCTTCCTCAGCTAAACATATCTCAGATAAATCACCCTATTATAAGCATAGACTGTTGACACCTAAAACTGCTATTCTAATTCATCAACCCTATATCTTATTTCATTCCTCTTTTATCCCGCTCTATCGGAAAAGGGTTTTGATTTAGGCGCTGTACAGCCACATTTGTACTTTCAGCTGAGGAGAAGTATTTAACCTCTTTTAAACCAGATAGCAATGAAGGTGTATCGGAAAATAGTAATCGCATGTTTGTCCTTTTTATTATTTGCAACAATTCTGTCAGCTTGCTCTCCACCTAAGAACCTTTCTACTCCCAATAAAATCGCCATTGCAGACGTCACGATAGTGGATGTAGAAACCGGATCTCTCTATGCTAACCAGACAGTTTTGATTCAGGATGATCTTATTATAGAAATAAGCCCCGCCAATAAAGCCAAAATTCCAAAGGGTACTCACATAGTGAACGCTAGTGGAAAATATATTATCCCTGGCCTTTGGGACATGCACACCCACCTGGAGGCAGCAGGGAAAGAAGTTCTCCCTGTCTTCCTGGCCAATGGGGTTACTGCAGTAAGGGAAATGGGGGCTAATTCTTTTGGCTTAATCAGGAGCTGGCGTAATGAAATTGAAAGCGGACTATACCCAGGCCCTCATATTTTAGCAGCAGGTCCAATTATAGACGGACCATTCATTACAAACGAATTTCGGGTAACCGTAAAAAACAGAGCTGAAGCAAGAGCGGCGGTTGATTCACTGGTTGCGCTTGGGGTTGATTTTATAAAAGTCCATCAGCAAATTTCCAGAGATGCATACTTTGCAGTGGCACAACAAGCGCGCAAACATGGTATACCCTTCGTCGGACACAAGCCTAATGTTGTTTCAATCCCTGAAATGGTTGAAGCTGGTCAAAAGAGCATTGAGCATATATTCGGAATTCCAGGCTCAGACGCTGGCGTTTATCCATTACTGAAGGAAAGCGATACCTATGTGACGCCTACCCTTACGATTGTAGACAAAATTGCCCGACATCATGAACTATCACAAGAGAATGATCCCCGGTCTAAATATTTATCACCTGCTCTTAAAAAGTCCTGGAAGGACCAATTGGATGCCTGGGGTGAAGATGTGGATAAGACAGTAGAGATGATAAAAGGTCTCAGACCTGAAATGTTTAACAGGGTAAACGCACTTCAGGAAGCTGGTGTCATGATTTTGGCTGGTACCGATTTAGGTGTTACCAACATATATCCCGGCAGTAGCCTTCATGAAGAATTAGCGCTTTTGGTAGAGGCAGGTCTCTCACCTTTAGAAGCTTTACAAACAGCCACCATCAACCCTGCTAAGTTTTTCAAGAAAGAAGAAATGATGGGCAATGTCCGGAAAGGAAAGCGCGCAGACCTGGTTTTGTTAAATGCCAATCCTTTAGAGGATATTTCCAACACAAAAAGAATTCACATGGTAATCTATAAAAGCAAAGTATACGATCAGGATAAGTTAAGTGAATTACTGTTGAGGCCCTCCAAGTTTTAGGTACGTTATAAAGTAAAGAAAACCGGCTCAGTTGTTACTGCCCCAGGCGGGTAGCCTGCCTGGGACCGTAAAAACGTAACAACTAAGCCTGGTTTCCTGATTTTACAAAGGTCCAAAAAATGGGAGGACGTCAAAGTACTAAATTAGTCGTCTTCTAAACTTTCCTATTTTAGGGGAGCTTACACCGGCATTCATCCCTTCCAGCATTTGTATAACAGCCGCTGGCGGTAGTCTGCTGGGTTCACCATTGATCATCACCTGAACTCTTCCCTTGCCATTCATGGAGAGCACATTGTTCTGTCTATCAATGCCAATGCCTGGGGAACGCTCAAGCAGTTCAAGGGCTGTAGTGCCTGCAGCTGATATACTGGACTTTACATTTATTACCAGCCTGTCTATGTGCTGTTCGTATAAGGACCTGATGCCTTTAATAGTTACTTCATTCAGTACGCTTTCCTCCTGTATCATTTCAAAAGGATCTATCTGGTAATTGGCATCCTCAACTAAAAAAGATGAGGAAAAAGCTGATTTATAACCCAATAATCTAGTTTTTATTAGATACCTGCCCTTTTTGATCCCTTCAAAGGTGTAGTTCCCCTCTTCATCAGAGATTGTACCTTTAGTCAGGCTGGAATCTCTTTCCTGCAGTAAGAGTACATTTACATAGGGCAGTATTTTATTGCCTTGTTCCTCTACCCGCCCACTCACACTTGACTGTGCAACTACATGTTGCGACAGGAATGATATTATCACCACCGAAATGAAAACAATCTTAAACCTTTTCAAACCTGAAGATTTTTATTTGATCATGCATAAATCTGAATATTATCATTCCATCAAAGTGGATGCACCATTCAGCTTAGCAGGTATCACTTTAATTAATAAATCGATGCAAACAGCTAAGCTGAATTAGATTTAATCATGAGCCCAGCAGCTTATCAACCATTCCGATGATGGGAGCTTGAATGTCAGCCATGTTATACCATTGTCCTGCTGTACTCCTGTAATGGCAATCTGGCAGGAGTAAAAGTAAGCCCCAGCTCATCTGCGGCTTCTCTGTTACTGTATTGAATGCGGGGCTTTCCGGATGGAGCTTCTTCATTAAGCATTCGATTCACATCAGAAGCGGCCCAGGTTTCATGGCTAATTATGTATCTCTTGCCATGTAAGTTCTGACGAACTGAAGTTTGGTATATGGCTTCGGCCACATCTTCTACAGCCACCATGGCAAAATCAATATCGTGCTGAAAAACAAATTTCATCATGTCGTTAGGCATCAGTTTGTGCTTTAAGAGGTAAAGCATGCCAGCTGAGGTGGAGTCTCTGGATTCTGAAAGTGGCTTGCCTACGATAAGACCAGGATACAGGCTGATGATATCAAAGGGTAGATTTGGATGCTCATTTACAAAAGCCTGCACAAGCTGATCGGCCTTGTACTTAGCCTGGTTGTAAGGGGGATGATCCGGATGAGTTACCGGAGTATCTTCAGTAGTAAAAATATGATCCTGACCTTTGTCAGGATCAAAAGAAGGAACATAACCATTGATAGCTGCAACAGATGATATAATGATCAGCTTTTGTAAACCCTCTGCTTTTATACAGGCCTCCAGTACGTTTTGGGTACCTGCCAGTGTAGGATGGAACATTTCTGCTTCGGCATGCTCCTGCTGTACATCAAAACGGAAAGGTGTGCCGCAATGCACCACTATATTACTACCTTTAATAAATTCTGATACTTCGTCAGCATTCAGCACGTCCATTTCAATCACTTCAGGTGACTGGCCTTCATTAATCTTTTGTAGATGCCGGTAACGCTCCGACTTGCTTTTGTCTCGGGTGGATGCTTTAACACCATAGCCTTGGGCTAAAAATTTTTTTGTCACGTAGCTTCCTAGAAAGCCACAGCCACCGATTATTGATACAGAGTTTTTCATATAATACAGGAAAAAATTGTTTGATTTAATAAGCTGCCCTACTAGCTCTCTGACACTAAAGCATTGACTTGAAATCATTATCTTACTACAAAGCCCAGCATATCAGTGTAGAGGAAATAGGATTTGTTGTCCTTTTTATAGCTCAAACTTACCTGCCCTCGACAATTTCGGTTTGTCGTATAGTCCCAAATTTTTGCACAATAATTCCAAAGCTGGTTTTTGTTTGAAATACATAGGAAAATCGCTTCAGGAAGGCTGTATCACCAGGTGGTGGGTTGAGATGGCAAGGATCTTCCTACGCTGCTTTACAGAAAAAATAAAAGAACAGCCAAGCTGAAGGGAAGATTTTATAAGAATTTTTGCAGGGAATGCCTCTTATAAGTGAGGTTAAGAGCCAGAGGAATCAGTGGTAAAATTAGAAAGGTATTCTGAAGGCGATTTTTTATAAAGTTCTTTAAAGCACCTGGTAAAGTAGGAAAGACTGTTGAAGCCAACGCCATAGGCAACATCCGTTACATTACCCTGGCCTCCTTTTAGCAGCATCACTGCTTTCTGAAGCCGGTAATTGCGCAGGAACTCTCCAGGTGCCTGATTGGTGAGCGCTTTCATTTTGCGGTAAAACTGGGTGCGGCTTAAACCTGCTTCTTTTTCAAAAGATTCAATGGTAAAGCTGGCATCCATGAAATTAGCTTCCAGAATTGCCATTATCCGCTCCAGGAATCTTTCATCTGCTGAGGTGATGGCTACCTCTGCCGGGCGAAGAATGACTTCACGGCTGAACGCTTTTCTAAGTCTCCTTCTTCCCTCCACTAAATTGCTTACCCTTGCTTTTAGCTCTGCTCCACTAAATGGTTTGGTCAGGTAATCATCCGCACCAGTTTCAAGTCCTACAAGTTTACTTGTTTCACCTGCTTTAGCGGTAAGCAGAATCACAGGAATATGGCTGGTGCATTCATCGGTCTTAAGCTTTTTGCATAGTTCTATGCCATCCATTTCCGGCATCATCACATCACTGATAATAATGTCGGGAAGGGAATGAATAGCTTTTTGCAACCCCAGCTCTCCATTTGAAGCTTCTGTTACCTGAAAATGAGACTGAAAATGAGTGGCTATGTAAGCTGAGAGTTCCTTGTTATCTTCAACGATCAGAAGCAGTGGTTTTTCCCCTGTGCCACTTTCATCTACTGCTAGAGCTGTTTCTTCATTTTGAATGGTTTGCTGGTCTAAGGGCCACTGTTCGAGCGGAGAATTAAATGCTTTGCCTGCAAAACTTTCAGTTAAGAGACCTGAGTGCTGGCTCATATGTTCATTATGATTTAGCGGAAGGCAAACCGTAAACTTAGTTCCCTTTCCAACTTCACTCTCAACGTATATGGTGCCCTTATGTAATGCTACCAGCTCGCTGGCCAAAGCCAGTCCAATGCCTGTGCCATTACTTTTCTTATGTTGCGATGTCTGTGCCTGATAAAAGCGGTCAAAGATCCTGTCTTCTTCTCCTTTTTCTAACCCTATTCCACTATCAGAAACTATTATTTCGAGTTGTTTAACATTTGTTCCTGAGGCATTATTTTCTTTAAGGGTAACGAAAAAGGATATAGTGCCACCGTCGGGTGTGAATTTAAAGGCATTCGACAGCAGGTTCACCACAATCTTTTCAATTTTATCACTGTCAAAAAGAACATTCTGGTCAGTATGCATAAAGCAGGTTTGAAAATCAATGTTTCTGCTTTCGGCAAGTGAGATGAAAGAAGCGGCCAGTGGCTGGAGAAAAGCACTGATATTTCCGGGTTTTGCATCCAGTGTCAGCTTTCCTGATTCCAACTTAGAGAGATCCAGAAGTTGATTGATCAGATTTAAAAGCCTTCTGGCATTGCGCTCCATCATAAGGTAGAGCGAGTGGTTCTGGTGTTCTCCAGAGGATTCAAGAAATTTTTCTAATGGTCCTAATATCAGCGTCAGCGGGGTTCGAAACTCATGTGAAATATTGGCAAAAAACCGTGATCTGATTTCTTCCAGTTTATGGAGATTGTCTGCCTCTATTTGCTTAATCTTTAAATCGTTCTTCATCCTTTCCCGGTTTAGCGTATACTGCCGGAACGAATACAACAGCCCCATTCCCAAAACAGAATATAAAAGATAAGCCAGGGGGGTGTGCCACCAGGGCGGATGAATCGTAAATTGCATGGAATCTCCTTTATCATTCCATACCCCATCACTACCGGCAGCTTTCACACGAAAGACGTATTCTCCCGGGTCGAGATTGGTATAGGTAGCATACCGGCGGTTACCAGCGTATATCCATTCTTCATCGAAGTTTTCAAGTTTATAGGCATATTCAATCCTTTTAGGTGAAAAGAAATCCAATGCAGCAAAATCAAAAGAAATGAAATTCTGGTCATAAGTAAGTTCCATTGCCTCCTCAGGCAGGTCCTGCTTTTGTTCCATTACCCTGTATCCTCCCAGCCAAGTACATCTTTACCGGCATATAGCATCAGCATAGCTTTGCAAGAAACAATAAAGCTATGGATTTAACAGAGAAGATGTTTGAGTTGGTGGAGGAATACCAGCGTAGCGGTAA
>JAESGL010000305.1_pt1 | contig 31595 bp, 25 predicted proteins | sample 9269711 | NCBI WGS metagenome assembly JAESGL01 (sample SAMN14515918, study PRJNA621676) | algae metagenome | isolation source: Kastovskya adunca ATA6-11-RM4 and co-occurring heterotrophs from soil and... | place: Chile: Atacama Desert | collected 2011-06-27
TGGCGTCGTTCGGAACGTAGCTAGTCGTCATAAATCTCCCCTTTGGGAGCGCTTACGAAGCGGGACGGAGATGGGTTACAACGCCTCCCCAGCCAAGGCTCGCCCCCGACATTCCCGATTGGGAAGGTTCAGGGAGACGGCTGACGGTCGCAAGGCGCGCCGGACGGCAGGGGAATAGCCGTTTTCCCAAAATATGTTCCCGATTGCTCATTCCCGAAATGGCCGGTTGGAGACGGAGAAATGGGACGATCCGGCCCGTGAAATGAACCCGCCTTTGGCATCCGCCCGGAGCGGATAATGTGAGCAGCCATCTCCGATTGCGAGCAGCGCCCGATGATGGCGAGCACGCTGGCAGCTAATTTGAGCACGATGCCGCCCGCCAGTGGCAGAGAGCGTGAGCACAAAATCGCTCCGATGGCGAGCAGACGCCGCTATGTTTGCGAGCCGCTACACGTAGACGTCCGCCTGCGGCGGTTGCGGATGCAGCCAGAAACCGTCGAGCGATCCCTGATGCGTGACGAGCGGCATGTCATAGACCGCATGGCCAAGGACCATCGTCGGTATTCCCCGGCGCAGCGCCAGCGTGCCCGCGGTACTGTTCACGGTTACCATCCCCAGCGTGCGACCGATCAGCAGGTCGAGATCGGCTTCCTCGACGAACATCACACGTCCGGCAATATTCAGCCGCCTGGCCTGCCGAGCGATCGCTGCCGCCGGTGTCCGCAGATCATAGGCGAGCGGATGCTGCTTGATGACGAGCAGGGTGCCACCGGGGGCATGGGCGGCGAAACTCTGCAGGATATAGTCCGTCGCCACCTCCATGCCGGCGAAGGGGGAATGGGTCCTGATTTGGTGATCGGAGGATAGTTGCAGGGGCAGCAGGAAGAAAGGCTGCGTTCCCAACCGCTCCAGGGTTCGTGCCGATCGCCGCATGGCCCAGGATCGAGTAAGGGCCCGGCGCATCCAGCCCGCGGCCTCGACCGCCATGTTGTGCGGGCGATGGCTGCGATAGCGACGGAAACGCAACGCCGTACCCAGACTGGCGACATGATAGGCCAAGACCTGTTGCAACCGACGTTCGAAACTGGCGGGAACCCCTGGCAACGGCGCAATCGGGGGAAGGCCGCGCGCTTCGTTCAGATAGAAATGCGGATCACCGGGCAATGCGGAATTGCCGTTCACCCCGTCGCGTTCCAGCGTCATGAAATCGGGGCGGATATATCCTTCCTCGAACACATGAATACGGCAGCCGCGCCGTCGCGCGATGCCATGCGCGGCCCGGTGCAGCGGGCGACAATCGCCATAGAGGATCAGGTCGGTGATGTCGTGCTGCCGGATGAAGTCGTCCACGAACATCGGCCATTGCCCGGTGCCACCGGTATAGTCATGGCCTTGTCCTTGCCAGTCGTGGCGGTCGCCCCCGTTCAGGTTGATCCGTTCCACTGCATGGCCTTCCAGGCGCAGGCGTTCCGCCAGAAGGTGGAAGAACGGGCCATGCGGCCCCTGAAGGAACAGGAAGCGGCGGCCCCGGACGACAGGAGCCTGATACATCGGTTCCGCGATCTCCTTGGTACAAGGTGGGCGGACAAGGGATGAACGGCTTGATTTACAAGCGCAAGTCCTGTTTCGATCAAATGGCGCGGCGCACTACCAGCGCGAACCGGGACAGGGTGCCCTTGCCCGGCGCGGTCGTCAGTGCGCTGCCGCCGAAGCACAGCTGGGCCACCTGATGCCCGCGCGACACCAGCAACAGGCCGATACGTTCGACGTCACGCCGCCCGGGCACCGGCCCCGCTTCCGGATCCAGCACGTCGCGTGGCGTTGCATCGAACGGCAGGATGGCGATGGTGAGACCGCCGGGTTTGAGAGTACGCAACATGTCCTCGACGCCGCCGAGCAGCCGCTGCCGACCGATATGCGTTACATGGGGGGGGCAGGTCGCATAGCAGAAATCGAACCCCGCCATGCCCGCGCAAGTATCGGCCGGCCACCAGTCCGGTGCCATCGCCGATATCCCGTCGACCAAGTCCGCTCCGGCACCAGCGGCCATCATGCGGCACCCTGCGGCATCGAGGATACGGATCAGCGGGTCGTCCGTTCCTCCGGCCGCACCGATTGCCAGGCCACGCGCGCCCACGCGCGCCACGTCGTACCGCTCCAGCGTGCGGGCGATGAAGACCCGCTCCCAGCGTTCGAGCGGGGTGCCATGCGGCAGATGCTGGTCCCACTGTGCGAAGACGTGCTCACGCAACTGCCCGGCGGTGGCATGTTGCGATACCGGCGCCGCCAACGTCGGTTCGTGCATCGATACCAGTTGCGGCACCATGCCGATCCGGTCGGTCCGGGCGACGAAGTCCGACGGGCGCGTCGGATCGTCGGCATCGGGGACGCTGCGCCGCGCGATGACGCCCAGCGTCCGCGCGGTGACCCGGGTGTCGCCATGGATATGGCCCAGGATGGCATAGCTGTTCCCGGCTTCCGTATCGACCGACAGGCTGGCCGATCCACCCTGGCGGATCATGTCGGTCATCTGCGTCTGCGAGATCGCGACCTGTCGCGCGTCCGCGCCGACAAAATCGGGCAGTTCGTGGATGCGCAGGATCAACGTACCACGTTCGGCGGCAAGGTCGCCTGCCTCGACGATGAACGTCACCCGTGCCGTGCCACAGCCGAGGTACAGCGTATGAAACGCATAGTCGGGTACGTCGCCGGGTTCGTCTCCGCCAACCCCCTCGATCCGGCTTGCAAGGTTTGGCCAGAAGGCAAAGGGGTCCAGCGCCAGGCTGTCGCCGGCGGCATCCAGCGTGCGGGGGTCGACGATCATCGGCCGGCCGTCACGGAGCCTTCACGAACCGCCGCACCATCTGTCCGCGCCACAGCCACCGTCCCGGATGGTAGTTGAAGAAGAACCAGCCATAACACAGGCATGCGGCGAGGACGGGTATCGCCATCGGGTCGCCATTGGCGCGCATCCGGCGGTAGAGCGCAAGATCGGCATGCCACCGGTCACGTTCGCCACCCCCCCCCGGCAATGCCATAGGCGTTGTCGTGCCGCCGGCATCCCGCATTGCGATCATACCGGGTTGAATCCATGAAATAACAATAATTTCGTGCGCGGGTCACCCTGCTATGGTAGCCAGGCGCCATGGCGGTCCTCAAGCGAAAAATATTCTATATCGCCGGTTTCGATGCGCGCGGTGCACGCTATTACCATCATCTTCTGGATGAACAACTGGCGTCCCATGCGGCCAAGACGGGGGAACGCATCACCGTGTCGCCGCGGACGCACGGTTCGCGCATGCGTGACGACTGGGCCGTGGAAAATGCGACTGCCGGCGTGTCCACCGCCTTCACCTTTCTGCGCTGGGACGACTTGGTACGCGTCGCTTGGGTGCGCAATCCGCTGACGCTCGCATGGCGGACATTGTGGGCTTATCTGCAGATGCTGGGTCAGCTTGACTTCGCGCGGTTGCGACCGATGGGGCGCGGGCAATTGGTGACGTTCCTCTATCCATTGCTGTTGGCGGTCGTGCTGCCGGCCGTGATCGCGCTGGCGGCGTTCGGGCTGCTCGTATCGTTCGTATCGGTGACGATGGCCGCTGCGCTCGCCGTGGCGATCGGCCTGGCGGGGGCGGTGCCGCTGCTGCGCCGGGTCCATGCGCCATGGCTCATCCGTTTCTACATCTTCAATGCCGGGATCGCGAAGGGGTGGCCGGCGGCACTCGATGCGCGACTGGACGATTTCGTCGATGCGATCGCATCAGAGGTCGATGGCTATGACGAGGTGCTGCTGGTTACGCACAGCAACGGTTCGATCCTGGCGATGCCGGTCATGGACCGGCTCCTTGCCCGCTGGCAGGGGGTGGCTCCCGCCGGTTTTGCGCTCGTGACGCTGGGCCAATGCATTCCGTTGCTGGCATGCCGGCGTGATGCCGCGCTGTTCCGCGATACGCTGGGGCGGGTCGCACAAGGCGATTTTCGCTGGATCGACATCGGTTCTCCGCCCGACGGTGCGGCTTATCACGGCGTCAATCCGTTGCTGATCCACGCCGATACGGCGCGCCCGCGCGTCGAGCTGATCTCTCCGCGTTTCCACTTGTTCTACGATCCGGCGACCTATCATCGCGGTCTGCGCAACAAGTTCGAAATCCATTTCGATTATCTGCGCAGCGGCGACCGTGTGTCGCCGGTCGACCTGCCCAGCCTGACGACCGCGCCCCGTCCGATCGACGATGCCGTGGACGCGGTGCGCCGGGCATCGTGACCGAACGCTTCGTTCCACCCTATCCCAAACCGGCGCGGGACCGGGCGTCGCTTGCCCGCCGCTTCGTCCGGTCATGGCATTCGTGGATTCATGTGCTGTTCGAGAAGAGCTACACGATGAAGATGGGCGAAATCCATCTGCCCGCGCTCGACTTCTACATCGCGAACGAACCGTCGCTCGTGAAGCGGATCATGGCCGACCCCAGCATCGTCTTTCCCAAGCATCACCTGCTGCGGCGGATGCTCGACCCGCTGATCGGGAACAGCCTGTTTTCGGCCAACGGAGAAGATTGGCGCCATCAACGCGCGATGGTTGATCCCGCGTTTTCACACACGGCGATGGGTACGGTTCTACCCCTGATGGCGGCGGCGGTCGATGCGCTGATCGCCCGCATTGCCAGGCTGGACCTGACAAAGGCAGTGGAGATCGAGCCGCTGATGACCCATGTCGCTGCCGACATCATCTTCCGAACACTGTTTTCGCAACCGCTGGGCGATGGTGATGCCGCAGTGATCCATGCGGCGTTCACCCGGTATCAGCGGCAGGCGCAGTCGGCAGCGCTGCTGCGGCTCTATCGTCTGCCCACCCTGGGATTTCAGCGCCGGGCGGAGGCGGCGGCCGGGCACATCCGTGCGGTGTTCGAACCGATCGTGCGCGCGCGGTATGATGCGGTGATGCGCGGCGGTGATGCGGCGGCGGGGGATGGCGACATCCTGCAATCGCTGCTCGCCGCGCGGCATCCTGAAACCGGTCAGGCATTTACCTTTGACGAAGTGATGGGCCAGGTCGGCACGATCTTCCTTGCCGGACATGAAACCAGTGCCAGTGCGATGGCATGGAGCCTGTACCTGCTGGCCGCTGCACCTTGCTGGCAGGACGCGGTGCGCCAGGAGGCGGCCATGGCCATGGAAGACGGAGACATCGGACCGAAGACGCTGCGCGCGCTGCCGGTCACGCGCAATGTGTTCCGCGAAGCATTGCGGCTGTACCCGCCAGTCAGCTTTCTGCTGCGCGAGGTCACCTGTCCGACCCGGATGCGGGACAAGGACATGCCGACGGGCGCGATGCTGGTCGTGTCGCCCTGGCTGGTACAGCGCAACAGTGACCACTGGCCCGATCCGCATGCCTTCGATCCGGGGCGGTTCGACCGGGCGGAGGCACGCGAAGCCTGCCGTGACGCCTATTTCCCCTTCGGACGAGGGCCGCGCACCTGCGTGGGGGCGGGCTTTGCGCATCAGGAAGGTGCGCTGGTGCTGGCGCGGATGGTCACCGCCTTCGGATTGGCACCGGTTGCGGGCGATGCGCCCGAACCGGTCAGCCGGCTGACGTTGCGATCACGACGGGGCATCCGGCTGCGTCTCGCCCGGATCCGTGCCCTTCCGATGTGAATCCGTCCGTTCGGCTATGATAGATCGGCCATGAAGAAAGCGCTGAAGTGGTCCTGACGGCCATGCCGGCTCTTGTTGGACCGGTTACGGGCCGCCACCGCATTACGATAGGGCCACGGCGCATTCCCGCCTATTGGACCTGTCCGTAAAGGGTAGCTGACGCAGGGCTACGATGTCCCACCTACGACTATGCGCCGCTCTGCACCAAAGCCCTATGAAACACTGGCAATCGGCGGATGATGCTCCTAAACGCACGAACAATAGGGGGCATGCCTGTCGATGCTGTATTCGCCGTTCTCACGAGAGAGATGTACGGTCAGGAATACGGCATCGGGTAGCGATGTAGCGGATAGTGCGCTGCAGCTTGCCGCACGACGATGACAAGGTAAGGGATCATTAATGTCGGACAAGAAGGTTGCATTGATTACCGGCATCACGGGGCAGGATGGTGCGTATCTTGCCCAACTTCTGCTCGACAAAGGCTATGAAGTCCATGGAGTTAAGCGACGTTCGTCGTCGTTCAATACCGGCCGTATCGAAAATATCTACCAAGATCCCCATGAAAAGGACGCCCGGTTCCATCTGCATCATGGCGACCTTACCGACTCCACGAATCTGATCCGTCTGGTTCAACAGACCCAGCCTGTCGAAATCTACAACCTTGCCGCCCAGAGCCATGTCGCGGTCAGCTTCGAAACGCCTGAGTACACGGCTAATGCTGATGGTATCGGTACCTTGCGCCTGCTTGAGGCGATCCGCATCCTTGGCATGGAAACGTCGACCCGCTTCTATCAGGCATCGACCAGCGAACTTTATGGTTTGGTGCAGGAAGTGCCGCAGCGCGAAACGACCCCCTTCTATCCGCGTTCGCCCTATGCCGCGGCCAAGCTCTATGCCTACTGGATCGTGGTGAACTATCGCGAGGCCTATGGCATGCATGCCTCGAACGGCATCCTGTTCAATCACGAAAGCCCGCTACGCGGCGAAACCTTTGTGACGCGCAAGATCACACGGGCCGCCGCCGCCATCAAGCTGGGCCGTCAGGAAAAACTGTATCTCGGCAATCTGGATGCCAAGCGCGACTGGGGCCATGCCCGCGAATATGTCCGTGGCATGTGGCTGATGCTCCAGCAGGACAACGCCGACGACTATGTGCTGGCGACCGGTGAAACCACGCCGGTGCGAACCTTTGTCGAATGGGCGTTTGCCGATGTGGGAATCACGCTGCGCTGGGAGGGCGAAGGCGAGGCCGAAAAGGGATATTGTGGTGAAACCGGCCGCTGTCTGGTCGAGGTCGATCCGCGCTACTTCCGTCCGACCGAGGTTGACCTACTGATCGGCGATCCTACGAAGGCGCGTGAGAAGCTGGGCTGGACCCATGATACCAGCCCGCGTGACCTTGCTCGAGAGATGGTATTGGCGGACCTCGAACTCATGAAGACCGCCCCAATCAACAAGGGTGCCTGACATGGCCGTCGCACCCTATGCGCTTGGGGGTAAGCGGGTCTTTGTCGCGGGACATCGCGGGATGGTGGGGTCGGCCATTGTCCGCCGGCTTGCCAACGAAAACTGTACCGTGCTGACTGCATCGCGTACCGAGCTCGATCTGAAGGATCAGGCATCGGTCCGCGCATGGTTCGGCGACCAGAGGCCCGATGCGGTCTTCCTGGCGGCGGCAAAGGTCGGCGGCATCCTCGCCAACGACCGCTATCCGGCTGACTTCCTGTACGACAATCTGATGATCGAAGCGAATGTCATTGAGGCGGCCCATCGGCACGACACCGGCAAGCTGCTATTTCTTGGCTCTTCGTGCATCTATCCCAAGTTTGCCGAACAACCCATCACCGAAGAAGCGCTGCTAACTGGATCGCTTGAACCGACCAACGAATGGTACGCGATCGCCAAGATCGCCGGTATCAAGCTGGCCCAGGCATATCGGCGACAACACGGCCGCGATTTCATTTCAGCCATGCCGAGCAACCTGTATGGGCCCGGCGACAATTATGATCTGGCCGGCAGCCATGTCCTGCCTGCCCTGATCCGCAAGGCGCATGACGGCAAGGTCGCTGGCGCTGCCTCGTTCGAAATCTGGGGTACCGGAACGCCGCGCCGCGAGTTCCTGCACGTCGATGATCTGGCCGATGCATGCGTCTATCTGATGCAGTCATATTCAGCAGAAGAGCATATCAATATAGGTTATGGCAGTGACATCACGATCGGTGAGGTCGCCCGTCTTGTCGCCGACGTCGTGGGCTTTGAAGGACGGATCGTTAACGATACGACGCGACCCGACGGCACACCGCGCAAGTTGATGGACAGCAGCCGGCTCTTCGCCACCGGATGGCGCCCTCGGGTGGCGCTGGCCGACGGTATCGCTGCGGCCTATCGGGAATTCCTCGATGTGTCCGTGGTAAAGCGAGGCGTCAATTCATCTCTCGTCAACCAGTGTTGAAACCGTTTCTCGAATGATGGTTGTGGATCAGGAAAAAATCACCTCGCGCAACGTCGATCCAAGTCTGGATTCGATTGCGATCTCTTCATCGCGTCCGGCGTTGATGTACTGGATCGGCTCGCGTAGCCTGCTGATTACCTTGCTGCTCGTGATCATCCTGAACATTCTCGTCATCGGTTCGCCATTCGAAGCGTTCCAGCCCAATCGACCGGCCGGTATTTCGCTACTATTCTCCTGTGGTGCGGTCATCGCCAGCGCATTTGCGATGAACCGGATCGAAAGTTTTCCGGGCGTGGCTAAGTTCCACTACATAACTCCGGTCATCCTGAGCTGCTACGCGATCGCGATCATGCTCATCCTCGTCCTGCGGTTGGAGTACAGTAATTTCGTGCTGGGCTTCAGCCTTGCCATTACGCTTCTAGCAAATTTCGTGTTGTTTGCGGTGCGCGAACGTACTGCGCCGCCAAACCATTATTATCTGGTGCATGGCGGCCGAACCGATCAGATCAATCTGCCGCCGGACATCAATCTGGTATGGGCCGATACGCCGAAGGTTCCTGAGGAGCCCGGTGCGATGATCGTGGCGGACCTCCACCACGATCATGATCCGAAATGGCTCCGGGTCTTTGCGCAGGCTGCATTGCGCGGCATCCCGGTCTATCATGTGACCGAGGTGATCGAGACTATTACCGGCCGGGTGCAGATCGACCATATCTCGGAGAACCATTTTGGTTCGCTCCTGATCGTTGGCACCTATGCCACCACCAAGCGCATCGTCGATATTATGGCGGCGCTGGTATTACTGGTCGTGTTCGCGCCGCTGTTGGTCGTGATCGCAATCTTGGTGCGCATGGATTCGCCGGGCCCTGCGCTATTCCGCCAGCAGCGCGTCGGCTTTCGGGGGGGAATATTCGAAGTTCTGAAATTTCGGTCGATGCGGGTTGCAACAGAGAATGCCGATGCCCGCGCCTCGGCGATGACACAAAAGGACGATGATCGCATCACCCGCTTCGGTCGGTTTCTTCGCCGGTCGCGGATCGATGAGCTTCCGCAGCTCATTAATGTCCTGCGCGGAGAGATGAGCCTGATTGGCCCACGCCCTGAAGCGCTGGCATTGTCGCGCTGGTATCTTCGCGAAATCCCGTTCTACGAATATCGGCACATCGTCCGGCCCGGAATCACCGGTTGGGCACAGGTTAATCAGGGCCATGTCACCAGCCTAACCGATGTCCGGGAAAAGCTCTATTATGATTTCTTCTACATCAAGAGTTTTTCATACTGGATCGATATGCTGATCGTCATTCGAACTGTAAAGACTATCCTGACTGGCTTTGGGTCGAAGTAGATTGGCTGAGGTGCGTCTGCACGCCGATCCGAAGATCGCGTCATTCGTTCGCTGAAGTCATATAATTTGTGCAATACATTGTCTCGATCAACATGGCCGCAGTGATATAATCAACCGCGTCCTTCATTAATCGCATCGCGATGCCTATCGCAAAATGCAGCAAGAGGAATATTCAATGGCGCGTAGTTATAACATCCGCAAGAGGGTGCTGGTAACAGGCGGGGCCGGTTTCCTGGGATCTCACCTGATCGATCGATTGCTGGATCGCGGCGATGAGGTGTTATGCGTTGACAATCTCTTTACCGGCGACAAACGCAATTTGGATCATGTCCACGGTCATGGGCGGTTCGAATTTCTGCGCCATGATATTTCATTTCCGCTTTACGTAGAAGTTGACGAGATTTACAATCTTGCCTGCCCTGCATCACCGGTTCACTACCAGCATGATCCGGTACAGACGACCAAGACCAGCGTATTAGGCGCGATCAATATGCTTGGGCTCGCGAAGCGGCTTAGCTGCCCGATCTTCCAGGCATCGACCAGCGAGGTCTATGGCGATCCAGCGGTGCATCCACAGCCGGAAAGCTATTGGGGGCACGTGAATACGATCGGCCCGCGGTCCTGTTACGACGAAGGCAAGCGTTGCGCCGAAACTTTATTCTTCGATTACCGGCGCCAGCACAAGCTATCGATCAAGGTTGCGCGCATCTTCAACACGTACGGCCCGCGCATGCATCCTGCGGACGGACGGGTCGTCTCCAACTTCATCATCAGTGCGTTGAAGAGTGAACCGATCACGATTTATGGTGACGGCAGCCAGACGCGGTCCTTCTGCTACGTAGACGACCTGGTCGAAGGTTTCCTGCGGCTCATGGACACCGATGATACGGTGACGGGACCGATCAACATTGGTAATCCAGGCGAATTCAGCATGCTCGAGCTTGCCGAAAAGGTGCTGGAACTCACCGGATCGCGGTCCGGAATCACGTATCTGCCGCTTCCGCAAGACGATCCCAAGCAGCGTCGACCCGATATCACGCTGGCGCATAAAACATTGGACTGGAAGCCAAATATCGAGCTCGAAGAAGGGCTGCGGCGCACGATCGCCTATTTCCGGAACTTTGCCTGACGGATCGAATGGCTCGGTCGTTCGATCATGCCGCAGGTTGGTTGCGTCGTCGGCGTGCCCGAGGGCAGGGCGAAGACGGGATATTTGCGCGATGATGCCTGTGCGAGGGCGGAAGTGATCTGAACGATGTCGGGTTCGGCGCGAGATGGGAAAGGTACCCTGTGACAGCAATCTCGCGCCGGGCGGCCATGATCGGACTTGGCACCAGTGGCATGGCACTCACGGCCCCGGTGGTGCTGCGCACCCAGCAGGCATCGAACGGTGATGGACCAGTGACCGCCGGTTTGGTCCAGGTAATGCCGGGACGTCGGCGGATCGACCGACCGATAACAGTATCGGGTTATGGCACCCTCGTGCTTTCGGGCGGGGGCTCGGCGGTGGCCGGGACTGGGCGGGCAGGCAGCTTGATCGTCGGTGGCGGCGCGAGGCAGGCATCGCAATGGTTCCAGCCCGTGCGCGGTGTGGCGCGCAGAGGCGACAATGTGCTGGCCCCTGCATCGGTCGACGGGTATCGCGAAGGTCAGATGGTCCTGGTACTGGGGGGGCGCTCGCAAAACAGTAGCCCGGGCAATCCTATCGCCAAGACGCGGCAGTTCTTGACCATCGTCGCGGTCGACCAAGTGCAGGGCAGCTTGCGCTTCTCTACCCCCCTTGAAAGTGATCTGTCGGCATCCGACCATGCCGCGATCAGCAGGCCCGATGCTCCGGTTACCGTCGCGTCGACGATCCAAAACCTACAGATCGGCGCAATCGAAGCATCGGCGGTGGTTTACACCCATTCCATCGAACTCGCATATGTCGTGTCGGTTCGCGACATGATTATCAGCGGTGACGCCGCCAGCGGTTTCGTCGCCCATAGCGACCATGTCGTGTACGATAACGTAGCATTTTCCGGTTACAGCGGGATATCCTGTGCGCGTGGCACACGTCGTGTCAGTTGGCGCGACTGCTCCTACACACCGCGTGCCAAGGGTGCGGAGGGCTATTGCGCCTTCCTTGAAGAGTCTCCGGAAAGCGTACTCGTCGATAATTTTCGAGCGCGTGGTGGTCAGTTCAAGATTACCAGCATGAGCGACGATGATGTGTACAAGGCCATCCTTGTCCGTGATCTGGATCTGGACTTTGACGGAACTGGCGTGCGGGACAACCGTGTGGTGCAAGTACCTGCAATCGAGATCGCGTTTGCCGCATCTGGCACGAGTATGGTTCGCTTCGAACGCGGCACGGTTCGTACACCCGGCGGCACCTATCTGTTTTCCGATCGAGAGATTCCGCGTTGTGCTGTGTTCGTTCACGCATCGCGCAACGTGCGCTTGAGCGGTCTTCGTTTTGCAGGCCTGCGACCCGATGCCTATGCGATTGCTGTCGATGGCACCAACTGCTTTGGTCTCGAGATAGACGATTGCATGATCGTCGATGGATCGGGCAAGGGGTTGTGCCATCCATCGGTTCTGGCGAACCTCGGCTCTGATGCGAATGGATCAACGCTGAAGCGGATGGATCGTCTCGAGATTGGTCTGTCACAAGGGCGCGTGCTGGTCAGTTGGCGTCCCGAAATCGGTGAAATGCTGTGCGAATGGCCCCGTGGCCCGGCCCGCAGGGTAGGACGGTTCGCCGCCGACGGCCAACGCCACCGCATCGTGCTTGACATCGTCGTGGGCCAAGCGGGAGGTCGATCCTTTCTTCGTAGCGAAGTCGATATTGGCGACGACGTACGCGAGGCGGATACCGGCCGCGCCGTTCCGTCCGGCTTTCCACTGCGTGTGATGCGAAACGGCAAAGAAAACGAAGTGGTTATCGCCCCGTCACAGGGGGCCTCGTGGCAGGGCCGAATACAATACCTGATGCCGGATCCCGGCGATGGACAGCGTTTTTCTCTATCCTGAGCACGGCTTGCCATCGTGCGAGCGACATTGCTCGCACGATGCGATCGCCCGGATCGGTGCATACCTGCGGGATCAGCCCGCCGGCGTCAGCGCAACCTTCCTGACTTGGCCGCTGACGCCCTCCATCGCCGATGATGGACGAATGACCAACTGCAGGACTTGGGCGGGACAATTGGCGGGCACGACTACGTTGCCTGCGAACCGTCCATTGTCGACCGACGAGCGGGGCAATTCGATCCGACCGGCGTCGCGCCCGTCGTTGCAGACCAACTGCCAGTAAGGCTGGGATTGGGCGTCCTGATCGACGCCGGACGTCACCCCCTCGATCCGATAGCGGCCGGGCGGCAAAAGTTGAGTCTGCTGCAATGCCGTCCCGCCGATGGTAGAGGGGGTCATAAACTCGAAGCCACCGTCCTGGCCAGGGTCCCGAATCGAGGCGATGATACCGGACTCATTCTCGGCCAGCTTCCAGTCGAACAGGCTGGGGTTCGCCGGTTGCTGGTTGAACTGCGGATCACGCGAACTTCTCCGGTCGATTCCTTTTCGGAAGGTGGCATAATAGGACCAGGCGTCGTCGAACTTGCCATTCGTGACGAGTGCGTCGACGACCGCGACCCTGGCCGTTGCCGGTACGGGATATCCCCGCGCCGTTAAACGCCGCAAAAAGGCCGCGTCGACGGTCGGGCCTGCGCCCGTACCGGTCATATGGACGACGAACACCTGTCCCCAGGGCGGATGGAACGCAACCAGCCTGTTCGCGAGCGCATCGGCAATCGCCGGGTCGCTGATCGCTTCGGACAGGATCGGGAACAGGACTTCAGACGCGGATTTCGTCGTTCGCAGCGCGATGTCATATTCTTTCAAGGCTTGAGGTATGTCGCCGCGGCCAACCGCATCTTCGATCAGCCAGAGACGCGTGCCAAACTCCCGCCGCGACAGGGCGTCCGAGTGGTGGAATAACGTCCGCGCATAAACGGTGTCGCCGGAAAGTTGGGCATTGAGCGCAAGGGCAGTCAAGGCCGATGCCGCTAGTCCTTCGTCAGCAAGTGCCTGACGAGCGAGCTGGTTCCCACGCATGCGTCGCGGGTTATCGGTATTGCGTGTGACGATCTGCTCGGCCAGCTCGCCCGCCACACGGCCATCATGCGGTGCCAGGCGATAGGCACGCTCGGCATTCGTCTTCGCTATCACGAAGGCCAGCGTGCCGGTCGTCGATCCATATCCAACAACCAGTGCGACGGCGGCGAGGCTACCCCGTACGATCCATGCACGGGGGGATTGCCGCTCTGTCCGACTGACGGATCGCTTAGCCCTTGTCGCGGCCATAGCCATAGCCATAGGCATAATCGGTGCCATAGCCATAATTGGCTTTCCGGGTTTCGAACTTGGTCAGGACACCGCCCAGAATGTGGGCGTTGGCAGCCAGCAACCTCTGCAACGCGGACTTCACGACGGTCGATCGAATACCATGGGACTCGATGGTGTAGATGATGCCCTCCACGCGTGCGGCGATCAGCGGCGCATCGGCAAGACCCATGACCGGCGGGCTGTCGATCACGACATGGTCATAGCTCTCAAGCAGACGCCCGAGCAGCACCTGCAGGCGGTTGCCAGTCAGCAGTTCCGCGGCATTGGGCGGTATCGGACCGGCCGACATGGCGGTGAAGCCAAGGTCGCGCATCTCGAAAACGAGCTGCCCAATATCATCCTGCCCGGCGAGGAAGTTCGACAGGCCGTGATCGTGATCAACACCGCCGAAGTGATGGACCGAAGGCGATCGCATGTCGCCGTCGATCAGGATAACCTTCTTCTGGGCGCGTGCCAGCATCGTGGCGATGGCCAGCGCAGTTGTCGACTTGCCTTCGGCCGGCCGCGTTGACGTGACCGCGAGCGAGCGCGGGACGCCATGTTCGGTGGTGAAGCCAAGCGTCGTCTGGATTGCCAGATAGGCATCGACAAGATCGGACTTGCGATCGAGCAGCGCTTCGCGCGGTTCGACGTCTTCCACCTTCGGCACCGATCCCAGCAGCGGCAGGCCCAGTCGGCGCTCCACTTCCCGGGGATCGGCGATCGCCTCATCCATCTGCTCGAGCGCAAAGGCCAGACCCGTACCGATTACCAAACCGGTTAACAGGGATATGAACAGGTTGATGAGCAGGCGGGGACTGGACGGCTTTTGCGGAATATCGGCCGGATCGACGACCGAAATGTTGTTGACGCCAACGCCGCCGGCAACCCCGATTTCCTTGAACCGCTGCAGAAGGCCATCATACAGGGCGCGGTTGGTATCTACTTCCTGCTGATAGATATTGTACTGGATGCTGCGCCGGCGAAGGTCGAGATAGCTCGACTTCAGCCCTTCGACCCGGCTCCGCAGTGCGCTCTCGCGCTCGGCCGCCTGGCGAAATTCGGCCTGTACCGATCCAGATACGCGGCTTTCCTCACGCTGGATCGAACGGTCGAGCTGGTCGATTTGCGACTGGATTGCGCGTGCCGGCGGATAATCCGGCTCGAACTGGACCATCAGGCGCTGATATTCCGCCGCCAGTTCGGCCCGCCGCTGGCGAAGGCTGTTGATCGCCTGATTCCGCAGCGCTTCGCTCGACTGGCCACCATTGCCGGCCGCGCGGAAGCGTGCCTCGGCGGCGATCCGATCAGCAGTCGCCTGCGACAATGCGGTGTTAAGCGAGGCCAGTTCGTCGGCGACGATCGAGCGCTCGGCCGTCTGGCCACTAGTGGTTTCCTGCGCGGGCAGATTGATGATGCGCTGCTGTTCGGCATAGCTGACCAGCTGGCGCTGGGATTCATCCAGCTTTTCCTTGGCTTGGCCGAGTTCGCGCTGCAGCAGGTTACGACCATAGGAGGTCGCCTGCACCTTGCGTTCCAGATTGGTCTGGATGAAGTTTTCCGCCCAAGCGTTGGCGACTTTCTGCGAGAAAGTTGGATCCGGGCTGGTAAAGCGGATTTCGACCAGACGCGATAGGCGGGTCGGATCGATGCTGGCATGCTCGAGCAGAATCTCGCCAGCGATCCGTTGGCGCACCAAGCGCCCGTCGCCGCCAAACCTGCCATTTGTCTGTCGAAATGCCGGGTCGTCCTGTTTGACGCGGAACAGTTCAAAGAACGACGGGTCGTTCACGAAATTGAGCTGGTTGGCGACACGCTCAGCCAGAACCCGCGATTGTAGCAGGCCGTATTGAGTCTGATAGAACTCCTGGTCAGCGACGCTGGTTTCCCGTTCGACGCCTTGGAAATTCGTGACCTGGCTCGATTCACGGGAAATTTCAATTGTGGCGGTAGCCGTGTATTTCGGCGTCATCAGCAAGGTCACGACAAGGCCCAGGATACCACAGGCAATGACCGCGCCCAGGATGACGTAGCGCCAACGAAGCGCAATCCGGAGATATTGCCGGATGATCGGCGTCCCTTCGTCTCCACCATCGGCAGGTACGAGCAGCGAGACGCCGGGACGAAGCGTAGGACTGACAAGATTCATCGAATGCGCCTTATTGCAGCACGGCGATCAACGGTGCCGCAAGGATAGGCGACAGCGAGACGAAATCACGGAACAAACGTCGTTGCGGTGAATCACCGACGATGATGACGTCATTGGCATAGACGGGCGGGTCGTCATAGGCACCACGCCGGATGGCCGCGATATTGTACAGACCAGCCATGCGCTTGCTACCGACCGTCCGTAGGATAACGATGTCTTCCTGCCGCGCAAACTCGGTCAACCCTTTTGCTGACGCGACGACGTTCATCAGCGTCATCTGGTTGGTCACCGGATACAGGCCTGGTTCGACGACCGATCCGTCGATCGTTACGACTTGGCTGACCGAACTCTTGATGTTCACCGTGACTTGCGGGTTGCGGACATAATGCGCCTTCAGCGCTGTCGCGATTGTGTTCGCCAATTCCTCCGCAGTCTTGCCGCGTGCGTCGATGGTGCCGGCGAGGGGCATGGCGATACGCCCGCTGGCGTCGACCTGCATTTCGCGATCGAGATCGCTGATACCGAAAACACTGACCTCGATCGTGTCGAGCGGGCCGATCAGCGCAGGCCGGTCGGCCGCGACCAGATCGCCGCGGCCAGGTGGCGGCAGGACACTGCTGTCGCGTACCACGGTTAGGCTTCCTGTGGACTGGATCGGTTCCGGCGATCCGCAGGCAGTCGCCGCAAGCGCCAGGCACAATATAGGGTTGAAGAAGCGCATGGGCGTGGAAGTCCCGCAGAATGGGGTGAGATTTAGCCGGCTCTATAGATATTGCGGGCTAGGCGGTAAAGCGGCCTGCATTCGCGCGCGCCATCCATACGGCAGCGATGGTAACGATGGCCATGATCGTCGGCGTGCGAACTGGGTAATCGGCAAGACTGGCGGCAAGGATCAGCAGAACGATACCGGAACCGAGCCGGCCCAGCATCATGCCGTCGTCCATTTTGGCCCACCAGATCCGGATCGAAACGATCAGCCACCACAGGATGCCGGATGCAAGCACAATCAATCCCGGTATGCCCCCGTCGAGCGCGATCCCGAGATAATCGTTATGGGCCTGATTAAAATACGTCATTTTCAGCAGGGCGAACGGTTCGTGGATGCGGAAAACGGGGTCGAACCCGCCAAAGCCAGACCCGAACGGTAGATAGAGATGGATCATTGACACCACGATGGGCCGTGCACGTGTGCGCATGTCCTCCTCGGGGTTGAGCGCCATCAGCCGCTTGATCGCATCGGCCCGGTCGGCCACGAGGCTGAGTGCGACGAAACCGCCGATCACCAAGATGGCGGCGATGACCAGCGCGGGCAGCAGCCAGCGTGGACCGCCGCTCAATTGGCGTTGCAGCTGCCGGCCGACCAATAGCAGGGTCAGAACAAGCGAAATGCCGGCAAGCAATATGCCAGCACGCGATCCTGTCGCTAACGCGGTCAGCACGAATAGGATCACGAGACCTGCGGCAAGCGGTCCACGCCAACGCAGGGCTTTGCGATCCATCAGGGCCCAGACCGGCGCGATCAGACAGCCGATCGACAGGAAGAGTGCGAAATGATTGCGATTGGCAAAGATACTACTGACGACACCTGGCGTATCGTTGAACAGGGGATTGTCGAATCCGGCACCGGAAAATTGTAGCAGGCCGATCACGACCGCCGTGCCGGCCATAGCCAGCAGGATCGCCGGTATCCGGCGATATGTCCGCTCGCTTGCCTGTAGCATCAGGACCAATATCGTAACCGGGACGATCAACGAGGACAGCGCATTACGCGTTGCCCCCGGCGTCATGGTCCAAGGACGCCACGGAAGGGGTTGGCCGGGGACCACAAGAATCTGCCGACCGGGCAAGGCCTGCCACCACGACGGCGGCAGCGGAACGAGCTGGATCAGGGGCAGGGCGATCGTCGCAGCAAGCAGGAACAGGACGGGCTTAATGGCGTGCAGCGTCGAGCGCGTTGGCCGTGGCCCGCCAAGGATCGCGGCAATAAGGATCACCCAGCATCCGGCGCGCACGATCACCTGGGCGATCATGTCGGCACGCGACGCCCCGCCCGCGATCCCGAGCAGTAGGATCAGCGCGATCGACAACATAAGGGGAAGATCAATTTGGAAAAACGGCAGGCGGGCCGAACGCGCATGGATCATTGCGCTGCGTTAGTCGATCATCGTCGAATTTGAAACCGCACGTTCGGACGGAAGCGGAAGAGAGCGCATGCTAATGATGTCTCGGGCCGATCTCGACACCCAGGCGATCACGGATCGCATCCGCTAGAGGCCTTCCCGCCTTCACCTGCTGTCGTATCTCGAGAACCTTGGCATCGACCAGCAACCGGTACCAGCAGCCCTGGAGAAAATGAAAGAACAGGCCCGGCACGCCATCCAGGAAGCCAAGCAGGACCACATAGCGCAGCGAGAAATACAGGAACGCCCGAAGCGCCAGCGGGATGCGGTTGTAGATGCGCTCCTTTATCAGGCGCTTGATCGCCGGAATGCGGCCAAGTCGCCCCTGATCGGTAGCGCCTGCCTTCCCCGTGCCCGCATTCGCCAAGAGAATCTGCACTGCTTCCCGACTGGCATAGCGGTTGTGCTTGTCGGTCCACCACGAAATACTGTTCAGGTTTTCGTCGAACAGATCGATCTGGGTCGCGCGTACATCGCCATCGACGACCACATGTTCATCCATCCAACGTTGCTCGGATCGCCCACGTCCGAGCCGCCACAGGCGCAATTGCGGATTGGGCTCCAGCCCGCCCCATCGCAACCGGCGGCCTAGGAAGATGATATGACGGCGCAGTTCGAACCCAGCGACACCGATCGGTGCGGCCGCGATCTCGTCGCGCAGCATGTCATGCTGGCGCGGGTCCAGATATTCGTCGGCATCGATACGCAGGACCCAGCTTCCGTCCGGTTCGCCTAGCATGTCCAACCCGACATTGACTTGGCCGGCATGGGTCACGAACGGATGGACCACGACCTCCCCACCAAGCTGTCGACAGATCGCAGCAGTGTCGTCGCTGGACCCTGAATCGACCACCAGCACACGGCCGCACAATCCCTGCAAAGACTGTAGGCATCGTTCGATATGGATCGCTTCGTTCAGCGTGATGACCAGTCCGACAATCGGGACCGATCCGGGCGATATCGACGATTCGGCCAGCATCACTTCTCTACCGATGGCTGCGACGATACGCGACGTTCGCGCACCATGCGTGCCGGATTGCCGGCGACCACATGTTCGGATGGAACGTTGCGGGTCACGACCGCTACCGCAGCCACCACCGCCCGGATGCCGATGTCGACCCCCGGCCCGACAAATGCCCCGGCCGCTACCCAGGCCCCTTCCCCGACGACGATCGGCGCGCCGATCAGGGTGAATGCGGGATCGTCGATGTCGTGGCTGGCGGTGCAGAGATAGGCTTTCTGGCTGACTACGCAGGCCCGGCCGAGTTCCACTGGCGCTACATTGTAGCAATCCGCTCCCGATCCAAGGCAGCTTCCCTGCCGCATCGTCAACCGATCCGGTGCCCAGATGCGCGCAGTGGGATAAATCGCGGTCCCGCCCTCGATCCGTGCACCGAACCACCGCAGCAGACAGCGCCGCCAAGCGTGAAGCGGCACCGGAGACCAGCGAAACAGCGTTGCCTGCACCAAATTCCAGCCCATCCGGTACAAGCGGTCGCGTAGGCCGGGGGGGGGGAGATGCCGCATCGTGGTGCGCGGAGGGGGGAAGGCGGGTTCGGTCACATTCTTATCCCGGATGCTGGGGATCACGCATGGATGAAATTGGGTTGTGAGCCCTTTTGTGCCGCCCATGCGTAAAGCTCGGCCATCTGTGCGGCAACCGGCTGCCAGGCGAAGTCGCGGGCCATCCATTCCCGCCCGCGGGCACCCATTGCCCGACGCGTCTCGTCGGGCAGACGGATGGCATCGACCAGCGCGCTGCCTAGTGCCGCATCGGTCTGTGGAATCCACCAGCCCGCGTTATGATCGACCAAGGCCGACCAGGGAGCGCCGTCACTGCAAATAACCGGGGTTTCGGCCGCCAAAGCCTCGGCAACGACGATACCAAAATTCTCGTCGCGGGTCGGCAGAACGAATAGTGAAGTCCGTCGGTAGCAGTCCCATTTGCGGTCGCCATAGGCGGCGTCCTCGAACCGGATATTGGGGATGTTCATCCGCTCCGCTGTTGCGCGATAGGTAGCCGCGGCAGCGTCACCCTGCGGTCCGACGATTCGCAGGGTCCAGTCGGGATGGCTAGCGGCGACCGATGGCCAAACCCGTAACAACGCGTCCAGCCCCTTTTTTGCATGCAGCCGGCCCAGGAACAGGACCTCCTTCTCCCGCCTGCGCGACGATTGGGTCGGTAGGTCGATACCGATTGGTATCACGGCGATGGGAGCCTTGATGCCGAAGGCGCGGATGTCATGCGCCTCCTTCTCGCTGGTGGCGTGCCAGCAAGCGGCTCCCGCTACTGCCCTGCGCTGGAACAGGTGCCAGAACAGTGTCTTCTTGGCCTTGGAAAACTGCAGGGCCTCCGCCCCCAACATCCCGTGCGGACTGACGATCAACGGTATTCCGGCATGCCTTGCAGCATGGCCCGGATAAACGTTGGGGAGCAACCATAAGCCGTGCGAATGGATCGCCGCTGCGGTGCGTGCCTCCTCGACAAGACCGAGGCGAAGCGCCGCACTGGGGCGCATAGCGGGCAGGACCGGTAGCCGCGTCTGGTCTTGGGGAAAGTACCGCGCGGGGATCGCTGGTGCTTCGGGACCGGTGGTCAGTATCTGCGCATCCACCCCTTGCGCGGCGAGTGCACTCAACAGACGTTCCAGATACACGGTGGTGCCTGCTGCCGCTTCATGCAGCGAGGCGATGCACTGGATAATGCGGCCCTTAGTCACACCGTTGCCTTCCGATTGGCTGAACCTGTGCGCGCGCCATGGATGATCCGGATGATCCGCACCAGCAATGCAAGGAACAGGATAGCCCAGACGAAGCGGGAGCCGGCGCGAAGCGAAAATACCATGCCGCCGACCAGCATCCAGATCACGGGAAGCAGAGCAACCAGTTGCGAACGCTGCGACACCTGCCCAAACAGCGACCTGGTCGCAACGAACGACAGGCAGGTCATGCCGGCGAGCAGCACCGGCACGATCACCATGCCGGCATAGCCGAACCAGAACAGCGGCTCGGAATAGATGTCGGAATTGAGACCGACTACGTCCATGCTGATCCCCAACACGCCGTTGAGGCTGGTCTGTTCGAAATATCGGGGCGGAAACAATCCCGATGGAGCGGGGGAATAATAGGCAATGAACTCCAGTATCCGGTAGAACGAGAGATCGCTGCCGATGCTGGCCCGTGCCTCGAACACGCTCATCGTGTCGAGGCCAGGGAACGAGTTCTGCAGGATGGGGCGGAAAACCCGGCCGATATCAAGGCTGCCGACAATATCGAACACCGACGCCCAGAAATTGGCATAGGAGGGCAGCCCGCGCGCTTCGAACGCTGCCGCCAGAGCGATCAACGCCGCAACGATCATGACGCTGGCCAGAAACCGGTATCGGTTGAAGAACATGGTGGCGGCGGCGACAATAAACGGAATGGCGACCGAACGGCCCGCATCCGCTGCAGGATATAAGGTGGCGGCGAACAACAGCAACAGCAGCGGAACGACGTTGCCGATGCTCGGCCGGGTCGATGCAGCGACGATACCGGTCAGAAAGACGAGGAGGCTGATCCGACGAAGTATTTCGCTGCCCGAATGGCGGAAGGTAACCTGGGCGGTAAGCAGGTCCGAATCGAGCCAGATATAGACCAGCGCGAACATGCATGCCGCCGCCAGAATGCCGGTGGCGACGTTCGTCGGCAGGCGGATCGGCGAATTGTTCGTCGTGGCGGTGAACTGCCGGAGGCCGAAGAAACGCCGGAAGGCGAACAACGCGAGCGTGAACACTATGCAATAGGTTATCGCCGCCAAGTACATTCGTTGCGAAGGCAACGACACCATGAAAAATGAAAAAGAGAGCGCGCCTGATTCTTTTAGAAGAGCGATCCCGATCGACCCGAACAGGACAACAGCAGAAAAAATATAGCAGTAGATACGGTTCACTTGTCCGACTCCACCGGTGATCCGTTACTGGACGGGATCGGGACGATGTTTTTTGCCAACCACATATATGGCACGACCATGCAGAAGAATAGGGCAATGTCGGTGGCAATGATTGCCCCTGCGGCGCCCATGTGCGGCAGAAGCACGAGTTTGAGCGCAACGTTGACGACCATCATCGTCAGGCTGAGCAAAATCAGCGCACGGCGTCGGTCGAGACTGTACAACAGGTTTCGCCCGCCCAGCTCGAGCACCGCGACTACGCAGTAGATCGCCATGCCGGGTACCAGCCAGGCTGTCGGTACCAGCGCCTTTCCCAGCCACAGCCTCGTGACCCATGGATGGGTCGCGGACAAGAACAGGGCGGCGACGAGTGCAAACCCGCCGGCCATCGCCAGCGAAGTGAAGAACGATCGCCGAATCCAGGCGAACTCGCCATGTACCGCTGCGCGCGCATAAGCCGGCCATAGCGTCTGGAACACCAGTCCGACGAGGACGAACGGCAGGGAGTAGAGGCGATTGAACACGGTATAGGGGGGGACTGCCTCGGCTGAGACCAGCGAAGCGATGAAGAACTGGTCAGAGGTGACGGACAGCGCCACGGCGACTTCGAGCAGCAGATACATGCTGCCCGCGCCGAGCAGGCCTTTCTGCACGGTGCGCGAAAGCAGCTTGCGCTGGGGCCAAAGGTCCGCCTCGCCGCGCAAGAATACCCAGCCCCCCAGCCCCCTGACAAAGGCCGGGAGGACCGCCAGCGTGAACACCAGCGCCGGCGTTCCCTGATCCAGCGACAAACACAAGAAGAACGCCGGTAGCGAACTGGCTAGTGCGATCAGTTCCCAAAGGCTCGCATGTACGATCCTCTGTAAGCCGTAACGCAGGCGGACGAACACGTTGACCCACAGGTTGAGTGCGGTCGATGCGAGTACCAGAAATACGATCCACGGTGCCTCGGCGACCGCCCGTGCAGTTCGTAGAGAAAACACCACGCGCCAGTCCACGCCCCATGCTATCGCGGCACCGACCGGCAACAGCGCCAGCGACACTAACCCCACGACCATCGCCGCATTGGTCAGCAATTGTCGTACGGCAAAGCGATCACCCCGCGCCTCGCTGGCCGCGACCGACGTAACCAACGAATTGGATATGCCGCCGTCGGCCAGCGAAAGGACCGCCATGAACGATGTAGCGGCCATCCACAGCCCGAACCGCTCCGCATCCAGATGCCGCAACGCGAGCGGTATCGTGACGAACGGCACGACCATCGCTACGATGCGGGCTAGGCCAAGCGATGTAACGCTTCGCGCTATCTTCGAAAACCGACTACCGCCGCTGCTCTCGGCGCGTTGGCGCAGCCATCGCACCCAACTGGTAAGCGAAAATTGTCCGGTCATTCCTGATCCGATCCGAACCACGCGGCGCGTCTGTGTGGTGTCTTTGCAGTCATGCGGTACCGTCCGCAGAGGTTGCGGTGACCGCGCACGACGTCTTCACGCGCCGCCGACCCTTGCCGGATATCCTTGCTGCTTCATCGTCCGTCCGCCTAATTCCAGCCTAGAGACGTCGGATGACTCCTTGCGCCTGGCCGCCCATACCATCGATTGAAGAAAGCGCGATAGGTTAGCGCAGTGCGCGCTGCCGCAGCATTGCCGGGAACGTGCATGCTCGTCGACCGCGCGGTGCGCTTACGACATCACCCGGGCAATGGCGGCGATCGCCGTACGTGCGAAGCGCTCGGGTCCGAAATCCTGCGCCTTTGCCAGCGATATCTGCTGCAACCGGTCAAGATCGGCCTTGGACAGGGCGGCGGCGTTCTCCAGTGTTCGTTCAATCGCATCGACGCTGCCGGGTTTGAAACGCAGCGTGGCACTGTCAGCGAAATCCTCGGCACTGCCGATCGCGGTACTCAATAGGAGGCCACACCCCGCCAGTGCCGCTTCGTGTACCACCAAGCCCCATGCCTCGACATGCGAAGGCAGTACGAAGAACCGTGCAGCGTCGAAATGGGCGCCCAGTTGCGAAGGTTGTACGAAATCCCGTATCTGAATGCCGTCAGTTCGCGGCAGGTTATCTTTCAACGGCCCGCTGCCGATCACTTCCAGTTCCCATTCGGGATGCTTCCTGCGAAAGCGGGAAAAGGCGGTACACAGTTCCATGACGCCTTTGCGCGGAATGAACTGGCCGACGAACAGGAACCGGGGCGCACGCTCGGCCAGCGCCGGTCCCGGTTGGAACAGGGCGGGGTCCGCACCGTACATCCCCTGGAAGATTCGGTCGCGCGCTAGCCCGAAATACCGCATCAACCGGTTACCCGAGGTGCCCGGTACAATCATTGCGTCGAAGCGCGAACGGTAGCGCAGGCGGAACCAAACGGCCCCCAGCACCAGCTGGCGGAAATCGCCACGGAAATTGGCGTCGCTCATCCCAATGACCCGCCCGCCCGCATGGCGGACCTCGTCGCCCAGAGCGTTGAAGGCCGGCGAGTTCCAGCCCGACTGGAAGAATACAGACGGGACTCCCAACCCCAGGGCGGACCAGCTCGTCGCCTGTTCCGGGTCGATCCACAGGATGGGCTGCCCCAAGGCGTCTTCCATACCCTCGACCGGTACCGCCGGACGCGAACCGATCACGGGGCACGGCCGGTTTAGGTCCCGTACCGCCGCCCGGAGAAGACGCGCGGCATATTGCGGCAGCCCGTTCCAGGAAAAGGCGACCGTCACGTCGGACGGAATGGTCGGCACGGTATTGGAAAGCATGCAATGGTTCCATGTTTCGGGTTGTCACCCGGAGGCGAAAGCATCTAGCGGACATTTATGAAACGGGAAAGCCGACCCGCCTGCCGTAATGGGTGGGTGTGCAATGTCCATGATGGCCGTCAAGCGTCGCGATACGAAGGAACAGGGGGCGTTCATCAATGAACAAGAAGGTTATTTTCGTAAACCGCTTTTTCTGGCCGGATGAAAGCGCGACATCGCAGATTTTGTCCGACGTTGCGTTCAACATGAACGTACCCAATACCGATACCATCATAATCACAAGCCGCCTGTCCTACAGCGATCCGAATGAACGCTATTTGGACGCCGAAGACATCAATGGCGTGCGCATCGTGCGGGTATGGACGAGTGCCGGTGGCAAGAGTCTGGCCCATAAGGCATTGGCCTTTGCCTCGTTCTATGTCACCGCCACGATCGCTGCTTGGCAGTTGCTGCGCAAGGGGGATGTGCTGGTCGCCAAGACCGATCCGCCGCTACTTTCGATCCCGATGTTGCTGGCTACGCGTTTGCGCGGGGCGCGATTGGTGACATGGCTGCAGGATCTCTATCCCGAACTGGCCGGCGAACTAGGCGTCGCCGTTGCTCGCGGAATGTTCGGCAATAGCCTGCGTTGGTTGCGTAACCGCAGCCTGAAGGCCGCTGACATGAATGTCGTGATCGGTCGGCGCATGCACGACTTACTGGTCACTCAGGGAGTGTCGCCGAACCGGACTTTGATCATTCAGAATTGGACATCAGATCAGACGCTTGTTCCGAATTCTGATGGTTACCAAGCGTTGCGCGCACAATGGGGATTTTCGTCGTCGGACATTGTCGTTGGCTATTCGGGTAATCTTGGTCGTGCCCATGACGTGGGCACGCTGCTCGACGCTGCCCGAATCCTGCAGGAGAAAGGACGCAGCGACATTCGCTTCCTCTTTATCGGTGGCGGCAAGCTTCGCGAGCAATTGAGCGAGCGTGCCGAGCAACTCGGGTTGACCAACATCGTGTGTCGCCCCTACGTCGAACGAGCGTTTCTTGCACAATCTCTCGCCGTTTCGGACATTCACTGGCTTAGTTTGCGTCCGGAACTGGAAGGTATGATCGTGCCGAGCAAATTCTACGGTATTGCCGCCGCAGGCCGCCCAGCGATCTTTATCGGTGCCGAAAATGGGGAAATTGCGCAGTTACTCGCCAACCACGCGGCCGGGCTGAACTGCCAGATCGGCGATGCCGCACGGCTTTCCGGTCAGATCGAGCACCTTGCCGCCAATCCCGCGTTACGTGCGACGCTGGGCGCCAATGGACGACAGGCGATCGATACCGAACTTAACCAGAAGACAGCGTTGGAGGCATGGACGTCATTGATCAAGCAACAGACGGCCTGATTTTGCAAGGGGTCAAGCGGTCTTGTCATGTCAGGGACGTCGACGCATCTAGTCGGTCGGTAATTAGGAACGTCACTAGCCTATATCAGGGGTCGGTTCACAAGCAGTGTCCTATCTCCGATTGATTTGCGCTGGCCGGCAACCGGTCTGTCAGTCTATCAGAAGGTGATGCTCAACCTTTCCATCTTCGCTGCCTTGGTATTCGCTGCCACCACGGGGCAGATATCATATTCCGGATCAGACAGCGCCACGGAACAAGGTGCTCCTCCACCGCCTCGGCAACCCCTTGTTTCCGATACGATTGTCACCGAGCAACCAGGCCAGCGCCAAACGCGCGAGCAGATCGCGCAGGACGCCGGCATCGAACCGATGGCGCGGATCAATGGGCGGATTCAGAACCGAGTGCAGTCGCGGATACGCAACCGGATCGACCGCTATTATAACCCGCAGGCCAATGCGGCATCGCCGTTCGAGGTCGCCGGTGAACAGGCGCGTGCCGCCGGGCGGTCGCGGCGGTGATCGTCCGACTATTTCCTACTCGAAAGCACGAATGGGCGCGGTCGTCCGGCAGCAACCCGTGCGGACAGGCCCGGTTTTCCGTCGTATCTTCGTGCTTTCGAGTAGAAATACCCCATGACCCGCAAGCCTCCCGCCCCCAAGGTACCTCCCCGAACCCCGGCCCGTCCGCAGGGCGACCTGTTCCGGCTCGACAGCCCGCTGACCGCCGAAATCCGGGGCGAGCGGTCGCTGATGGCGTTCCCGTTCTTCGCGCTCGCCAAGAATGCGTGGATGAAGCCGCTGACCTATCAGGCGAACAACGTCACGATCGAGGTCCGCCCGTCGGCCAGCGGCGTCGCGACCATCTATGACAAGGAAATCGTTCTCTATATCGCCAGCCTGATGCTGGCGAAGATCGAGGTGGGCGAGAGCGTTACCCAGGACTTCGTCTTCACCGCGCACGATCTGTTCACGGTCACCGGCGCCAATCATTCGGCGCGGTCGTACGGGCGACTGTCGGAGGCACTGGAGCGGTTGCAGGGGACGCAGATCAAGACCAATATCGAAGCGGGCGGCGAGGGCGAGGAGGGCTTCTTCTCGTGGCTGTCCGAGGCCAAGCTGCATTATTCGCGCACCCGCGGCGGCGAGCGGCGGCTGAAGGCGGTCAAGGTGCGGCTGTGCGACTGGCTGTTCCGCGCGATCCTGCTCGACCGGCATGTGCTCGACTATGCTGCGGCCTATTTCCAACTCGGCCCGATCGAGCGGCGCATCTACGAAGTGGCGCGCTCGAGTGGCGAGGCGCGGTTGGAAACCGACCTTGCGACCTTTCGCCTGCAGATCGGCTACCAGAACCCCCTGCCCAATTTCCGCAATGCTTTGAAGCAGATAGCGGCAGTCGACAGCATCCCCGACTATCGGCTCGAGCTGATCGAACAGGCGATGGACGCGAGCGATGCCCCCCGGCGCGGGCGGCGCAGCGCGCCGGTGCGGGTGGTGCTGACCAGGCGGCCGGCGCAACTGGGCGGCAGTGATTCGGAAGCAGGCGAATCACCCGCCGGTTGAGCGGCGCATTTCCTACCCGAAAGCACGAATTCGTGCGGCCTATTCCTATCCGAAAGCACGAATCGGCAGGCGCTTTCCTACCCGAAAGCACGAATCGAGCGACAGAGTTTGCGCCGAAACGGGTGCATTTTCGTACTTCCTACTCGAAAGCACGAACCGGGAACGCTTCCGATGTTGGATTTCATCTGCAAAGGTTGGCCAACATGCCGGCAACGGGGCCGGCGGATGAGGGAATGGCCGTGACCACATAAAGGAAAGCCCGGCACGAAGGCCGGGCGTCCCAGGGATTTGGAGCGACGTCGCCAAACGTCGAACTGCCTCACAACAGGTTCTCTAGATACCCCCGATCGCTTGCCGGTTCAAGGACGCGCGCTTCGCGCCACGCCCCTTTTTTGCAAAAATGGTCCCGGCCCCGGACAAGGGGGACGAAGATGGCGCTCATTCTGGCGCAGGCGATTGCGCGCATCAGCGCGCTGGACCAAGGCGCGCGTATCGGCGCGGTGGACAAGGGCACAGCGACCGAACCGCGCAGCCCACGCCGCGGCGGCCTGCATCGCACCGGCATGCCGGTGCGGCGCGGCAGCGTCGAGGCGGGAACGGTCGAGGACAATTTCTTTGCGGTGCCGGCTAGGGGCGAGACCGACCGGCTGCTGCGCGCGGCGCGCGCCGCGCTGGATGCCGGTCGCCGCGCCCGTCGCACCGCGCGTGCCGAAGGGCGGATGCTGGATGCGGCGGAGGCGGCGCTGGCGGGCCTCACCGCCGCCGCCGTGCGCGTGTTCGAGGAAATCTGCACGCTCGCCCGGCTGAACGCGGGCAAGGTCTTCCCGACCTATGACCATCTGGCCAGGGCGACCGCGCTCGGCCGGGCGACGGTGGCCCGCGCGCTGTCGGCGCTGGAGGCGGCGGGGTTCCTGATCCGCCAGCGGCGCTTCTGCCGCACGACCGGCGCGGGGCCACGCTATCGCCAGACCTCGAACATCTATCGCGCGCTGCTGCCGGGCAAGCTGATGCGCTTCCTGCCGCGCAGCCTGCACCCTGCGCCGCTGCCGTGCGATGTGGTGGTGCATCAGGCGGAGACGGCGGCCGAGCTGATGGCGATGCGGGCGACGCTCAGCTGCAAGGAGCTGGCCGAGGTCACGCTGGGCGGCGCGCTCGGGCGGGTGTTGGCGTCGCTCGGCGCAGCGATCGACCGCGCCGCATGCGAGTCTCATTCCGATCCGCAACCGCTATCAGAGTCTTATCATAAGGCGACAAATGTCGTTGGCCTCGCCGGCCAACGGCGTTTGGCCTGACGGCCACAATCGGCGATGGTCACAAACCACGAAACCAAACCCCTAGCGGCACCTGCGGGACGCACCGGCTTACGCCGGCGCGATGCTCTCCGTCGAGAGCAGGTGGCTTCGGGCGTGGCCATTACAGAGGCCGGTGCCGGTGGATCAATGCGGCACGACGCCCAGTTCGACGCCGGTCTTGTCGTGCAGCGCGAAGCGGTCGATCAGGTCGGCGCTGGCGCGATTATAGCCGATGATGGTGACGGTCGCGCCCTGCTGGCGCAGGCGGACCACGACCTTGTCGAGTGCGTCGACGCCCGAAATGTCCCAGAAATGCGCCGCGGTGACGTCGATCGTCACCGGCCCCGACGCTTCCACAGCGAAGGCGCGGCGGAAGCGGTCGACCGAGGCGAAGAAGATCTGCCCCGTAACCCGGTAGGTGACGCCGCCGTCCTCCACGATCCGATCGACCGCGAACATCCGCTGGACCTTCCCTGCGAAGAACACGCCCGACAGCAGCACGCCCGCCAGGACGCCCAGCGACAGGTCGTGCGTCGCGACGACCACGACGACGGTCGTCAGCATGACGATCGAGGAGGTCGGCGGGTGGCGCCGCAGATTGGCGATCGAGTTCCAGCTGAACGTGCCGATCGACACCATGATCATCACCGCGACCAGCGCCGGCATCGGCACCCGCCCGACCCACGGGCCGAGCACGGCGAGCAGGAACAGCAGGAAGGCACCGGCGACGAAGGTCGACAGCCGTCCGCGTCCGCCCGAGGTCACGTTGATGACCGACTGGCCGATCATCGCGCAGCCGCCCATGCCGCCGAACAGCGCGGCGACGATGTTCGCGCCGCCTTGGCCGGCGCATTCCTGCGCCTTGTCGCTGTCGGTATCGGTCATGTCGTCGACGATCTGCGCGGTCAGCAGCGATTCCAGCAGCCCGACGGCGGCCATGGTCAGCGACGTCGGCAGGATGATCCGGAGCGTCTCCAGCGTCAGCGGCACCTGCGGCAGCGCGAAGCTCGGCAGCCCCTCGGGCAGCTTGCCCATGTCGCCGACCGTGTTGACCGGCAGGCCCATCGCGATGCTGATGATGCTCAGCACGAGGATCGCGACGAGCGGCGACGGCACCGCCTTGGTCACGCGCGGCAGCAGGTAGATGATGGCGAGGCCGAGCGCGATCAGCGCATAGCTGTGCCAGCTGACCCCGGTCAGCTGCGGCAGCTGCGCCAGGAAGATCAGGATGGCGAGCGCGTTGACGAAGCCGGTGATGACCGATCGCGACACGAACTGCATCACCCGGTCGAGCCGCAGCAGTCCGGCGGCGATCTGGATCACCCCCATCAGGATCGTCGCGGCGAAGAGATATTCGACGCCGTGGTCGCGGACCAGCGGCCCCACCAGCACCGCGATGGCGGCGGTGGCGGCGGAGGCCATGCCGGGCCGCCCGCCGAGGAACGCGATCGTCATCGCGATCGTGACCGAGGCATAGAGGCCGATGCGCGGGTCGACCCCGGCGATGATCGAAAAGCCGATCGCCTCGGGGATCAGCGCGAGGGCGACGACGATCCCGGCGAGGACATCGCGGCGGATCTGGACGGCACCGCCGAACCATTGGCGGCGGTAGGTTGCAAAATCGAAGGTCATGGAAATTCCACATCGGGCCGCAGCGCGCATCTCTCGGGCGCGGATCATGGCTGCGGGGATGTTGTCCGGCGGATCGGCGGCCGGAATAGCCACCCGGAATTGCACCGGGTCCAGGGCGAATGGCGCGCGTCTAGCCGCGCATGGGGTGCAGGGCAAGGGTCGGCGTGCCCGACGATGATACCGCCTTGTTATTTTGTACGGATCCGGCGCCGGGGCAACTTCACCTCCCGCCGGGACGTTGAACGGCAAACCCGACCCCCAAGGATTGCCCATGACCGACACGACTGCCCTCAACGCCGGCAATGGCGGCGAAACGCATCAGGTGACCGATGCCGATCATCCGGTGCTGACCACCAACCACGGCACGCCGATCAGCGACAACCAGAACCAGCTGAAGGCGGGGCCACGCGGCCCGGTGCTGATCGAGGACGAAGTCTTCCGCGAGAAGATGAATCATTTCGACCATGAGCGGATTCCGGAGCGGATCGTCCATGCCCGTGGGAGCGCGGCGCATGGCTATTTCGAATGTACCGACAGCCTGGCCGACGTGACCGTCGCCGACCTGTTCCAGAAGAAGGGCCAGCGCACCGAGGTGTTCACCCGCTTCTCGACGGTCGCCGGTGGCGCCGGGTCGGTCGACACCCCGCGCGACGTGCGCGGCTTCGCCGTCAAATTCTACACCCGCGAGGGTAACTGGGACCTGGTCGGCAACAACATCCCGGTGTTCTTCATCCAGGACGCGATCAAGTTCCCCGACCTGATCCACGCCGCCAAGATGGGAGCACCTCAAGGTTTGTGACACGGACAGCGGTAAGCTGAACAGGTAGCGAACAGGGCGGCTCAGGCCACCTTGGCTCCGGGTCCGCCGGCGATGTTGAGTGCGCGGTAGCCGTCTTGATCGA
>JAESGL010000306.1_pt1 | contig 31587 bp, 29 predicted proteins | sample 9269711 | NCBI WGS metagenome assembly JAESGL01 (sample SAMN14515918, study PRJNA621676) | algae metagenome | isolation source: Kastovskya adunca ATA6-11-RM4 and co-occurring heterotrophs from soil and... | place: Chile: Atacama Desert | collected 2011-06-27
TGCCCCTCCACCACGCCCTTCCGGGCGCGGTCCCCCTCCCCGTTCCGGGGAGGAATTACCCCATCGGCTCCTCGATCGACACCGGCGGCCTGGAGAACCATTGCGGCCCCTGCCCGGTCATGTGGAAGCAATCCTCCATGCGCACGCCCATCGTGCCGGGCAGGTAGAGGCCCGGTTCGTTGGAGAAGCACATGCCGACGTCCAGCTTCGTCGTCTCGCCATGGACGAGGTTGACCGGCTCATGCCCCTCCATGCCGATGCCATGGCCCGTGCGGTGAGACAGGCCGGGCAGCTTGTAGCCAGGGCCGTAGCCCAATTTCTCATAATAAGCGCGGACCGCATCGTCGACCGTACCGGCCGCCACGCCCAGCTTCGCCGCCCGGATCGCGACCTGCTGGCCCTGCGCCACCTCGCCCCACACCTTGCGCTGCTGCGCCGTGGGCGCGGCGCCATAGACGAAGGTGCGGCTGATGTCGGACTGATAATCCTCGACCGTGCAGCCGCAATCCATCAGCACCACCTCGCCCGCGCGCACCGATTGCGGCTTGCCCGAGCCATGCGGATAGGCGGCCGCTTCTCCGAGCAGGATCAGGTTGAACTCACCCTTGCCGCCCAGCGCACTGGTCGCGGCCGTCATCAGCGCGCCGATATCGGCAGGGGTCATGCCCGCCTTCACCTGCGGATAGGTCCAGCGATAGGCGCCCATGGTGACATCCGCCGCCTTCTGCATCAGCGCGATCTCGGCCGCCGTCTTGCGCATGCGGATGGCGCGGGTCACCGGGTCTTTCGCCAGGGTCGCGGCGGGCAGCGCAGCCTTCAGCCCATCGACCGCGAAATAGCGGACCGTCTCCTCGATGCCGATCCGCCCCTTGTCCAGGCCCCGCGCCTTCAGATAATCGGCGATCGGCGCATAGGGGCTTTCATGCTCCTGCCAGACGCGGACCTCGGCCGGGATGGCGAGCGATTCGTCGATCGAGGGCTTCTCGAAAAAGGGGCAGACGACCAGAGGCGTACCGCTGGCCGGAATGACCAGCGCGGTCAGCCGCTCGGAGCGCCACCAGCGAATGCCGCTATAATAAATGAGGCTCGCGCCCGGCTCGACCAGCAGCGCGTCGATGCCCTGCGCCTGCATCATCTTCTGCGCCCGCGCCAGCCGGTCGGCGCGCTCGGCCTTGCCGATCGGGGTGACGTCGCGGGTGATCGACTGGAGCGCCTCGACCGCTTTTTCCTGCGCGAACAGGCGCGGGCTAACCAGCGCGGTGGTGACCCCGGCAGCGGCATAGCGAAACAAGGTGCGGCGATCAGGCGTAAGCATAATGTCCCCCGGTGCGCAGCGCGGCCTGATAGGCGGGCCGCGCCTGTATTCTCTCCAGCCACCCGATCAGATGCGGACGCGATTCGTCAAGCCCGCCGCGCGCCCGCGACGCCTCGATCGGAAAGCTCATCATCATGTCGGCAGCGGAGAAGTCCGGTCCGGCAAAATAGGGGCGGCTTGCCAGTTCGCTTTCCAGCCAGTCGAGATGATCGTCCAGCATCCCCTGAACCGTCGGCCGCGCCGGTCGGCCAAGCAGGCCCAGCTTGCCGACCACCAGCAGGGCCAGCAGCGGCGGCATCATCGATCCTTCGGCATAATGGAGAAACTGGCGCCAGCGGATCGCGCCCTCCGCCTCGGTCGGCGCGCCGAAGCGACCACCGGCCCGCGCGACCAGATATTCCATGATCGCCCCGGTCTCGATCAGCCGATGGCCATCCACCTCCACCACCGGCGACCGGCCAAGCGGATGGACGGCGCGCAGGGCAGCGGGCGCGCGCATCGTCTTGCGGTCCCGCTCATAGCGGCGCACGTCATAAGCCTCGCCCAGTTCCTCGAGCAGCCACAGGATGCGCTGCGAACGACTATTGTTCAGATGATGGACGATGATGGTCATGGTGCCTCTCCCATGCTGCGACCCAATCAGGGCTAACGCAGCATGGGAAAGAGTGACAGCGAAGTTTACGCTATCTCGAGGACTTCCTCCGCCTTGGCACGGGCGCGATAGGCGTGCAGCAGCGGCTCGGTATAGCCATTGGGTTGCGCGACGCCCTCGAACACCAGCGCGCGCGCCGCCTGGAAGGCCAGGCTCTCGCCCTCGCGCCCGCTCATCGGCTGATAGAGCGGATCGCCGTCATTCTGCGCATCAACCTTGGCCGCCATGCGGACCAGCGCAGCATCAACCTGTTCCGCGGTGCAGATGCCGTGCAACAGCCAGTTGGCCATATGCTGCGAGGAAATGCGCAAGGTCGCGCGATCCTCCATCAGGCCGACATCATGGATATCGGGAACCTTGGAACAGCCGACACCCTGGTCGATCCAGCGGACGACATAGCCCAATATGCCCTGCGCATTATTGTCCAGTTCCTGCGCGATCTCTTCTTCGGAGAAATTGCGGCCGACCGCGACGGGAATGGTCAGCAGCCGGTCGAGCGAGGCGATGTCCTCGGCCTTGCGTTCTTCCTGACGGGCGAAGACGTCGATCCGGTGATAATGGGTCGCGTGCAGCGTCGCCGCCGTCGGGGACGGAACCCAGGCGGTGTTGGCGCCGCTCCGCGGATGGCCGATCTTCTGCTCCAGCATGTCGGCCATGCGATCGGGCGCCGCCCACATGCCCTTGCCGATTTGCGCCCGGCCCGACAGGCCACAGGCGAGGCCGATCTGAACGTTGCGATCCTCATAGGCCGTGATCCAGTCGCTCGCCTTCATCTCGCCCTTGCGGATCATGGGTCCGGCCTGCATCGACGTATGCATCTCGTCCCCGGTGCGGTCGAGGAAGCCGGTATTGATGAAGACGATCCGGTCACGGACGGCATGGATGCAGGCCGCCAGATTGGCCGATGTGCGCCGCTCCTCGTCCATGACACCGACCTTGATCGTGTGGCGCGCCATGCCCAGCATATCCTCGATCGCGTCGAACAGGCGGTTGGTGAAGGCCGCTTCCTCCGGCCCGTGCATCTTGGGCTTAACGATATAGACGCTGCCCACGCGGCTATTGCCATCCGCCTTGGCCAGATCATGCAGCGCGATCAAGCTGGTGACGATGCCATCGATGATCCCCTCGGGCGCGTCCTGCCCATCGGCCAGCGCGATCGCCGGCGTGGTCATCAGATGACCGACATTGCGGACGAACAACAGGCTGCGGCCCGGCAACGTGAAGCTGCTGCCATCGGGCGCAGCATAAGCGCGATCGGGATTGAGCGCGCGGGTCATCTGCCGCCCGCCCTTCTCGAACGTCTCGGTCAGGTCGCCCTGCATCAGCCCCAGCCAGTTGGCATAGGCGGTGACCTTGTCCGCCGCATCGACCGCCGCGACCGAGTCCTCCAGATCGCAGATGGTGGTCAGCGCGGATTCCAGGATGACGTCGGATATGCCGGCCGGATCGGTTGCGCCGATCGGATGGGCCGGGTCGAAGACGACCTCGATATGCAGGCCATTATGGCGGAACAACCTGCCCTTCGCACTCGTGCCGACAAACTGCGCCGGATCGGCCAGGACGATTTCCTCGCCCGCCAGATCGGCCCAGCTTCCCATTGCCAGTGGAACGGCATCGTCCAGAAACGCCTTGGCCCAGGCGATGACCTGCGCCCCGCGCGCCGCGTCATAGCCCTTGCCCGAAGCCGCGCCCGCAATGGCATCCGTGCCATAGAGCGCGTCATACAGGCTACCCCAGCGCGCATTGGCGGCGTTCAGCAGGAAACGGGCGTTGAGGATCGGGACGACCAGTTGCGGCCCGGCCATGCGGGCGACTTCGGCATCGACATTCCCGCTGCCGATCCCGAACGGCGCCGGTTCCTCGACCAGATAGCCGATCTCGCGCAGGAAGGCCTGATAGGCGGCGGCGTTGTGCGCCTGTCCCCGGCGCACCTGATGCCAGGCATCGATCTGCGTCTGCAGGTCGTCGCGCGTGCGCAGCAGCGCCGCATTGTCGGGGGTGAAGCGCGCCAATATGTCGGCAGTGCCCGCCCAGAAGGCGTCGGCATCAATGCCCGTGCCCGGCAACGCGCGCTGCTCGATGAAGTCGGCCAGCGTTGCGGCAACCTTCAGGCCGGCGCGGTCGGTCATACGGTCGGTCATGCAATCCACTCCTTGCTATGCCGTCCTTTTACGCCTTTCCAATTATGCCGTGTAGACGCTATTATTCGAATAGAGACTTTTCTGTGGTGAACGAATATGATGGACCCGGACCATGAATTGTTCGTGAGCATCGTCGATGAAGGCGGGCTGGCCGCCGCCGGACGGCGGCTCCACATATCGCCAGCGATGATGTCCAAGCGGCTGGCCCGGCTGGAGGACCGGCTGGGCGCCCGGCTGATCCACCGCACCACCCGCCGGCTCGCGCTGACCCCGGCGGGCGAGCGGCTCCATGGCGACCTGCGCGCGATCCTCGCCTCCCTAGACGAAGCCGAACGTCGCGTGTCGGGCGTGTCGGCGATTGCGTCCGGGCCGCTGCGAATCACCGCTCCGACCTCCTTTGGCCGCATGCATCTTGCCCCCTATCTCCAGCCTTTCCTGGACGACCAGCCGCGCGTCGACCTGCGGCTCGACCTGTCCGACGACTATGTCGACCTGATCGAAAGCCGGGCGGACCTGGCCATCCGCATCGCCGCCGATCCGGGTGCCGGCCTCACCGTCCGGCGGCTGGCGCCCAATCGCCGCATCCTGTGCGCCGCGCCCGCTTATCTTGAGCGCTTCGGCACGCCGCGCCGCATCGCCGACCTCAAGCAGCACCGCCTGCTCGCCGCCGACGGCCAGCTACCCTGGCGGCTGATCGGTCCCAAGGGGCCGGTCGCGATCGATGGCCACAGCCATATCCGCACCAACAGCAGCGAAGTCGTGCGCGAACTGGCGCTGTCGGGCAGCGGCATCGCGCTGCGTTCACTGTGGGACATCAGCGACGCGCTGGCGCAGGGCGACGTGCGCCAGATCCTGCCCGATCATGAAGGATCGAGCGATGTCGCCCTCTATGCCGTGCAACTGCCACAGGCCAATCCGCCGCTGACCATCACCGCCTTCGTCGACTTTCTTGCTGCGCAATATGCCCTTGCGCCGCCGTGGGAGTCGCGGACGGACCGCACTGGCTTGCCCTAGCGGAACACAGTCTCTAAGGCGCATCGCATGGACGATAACACCCGCCGCGCCGCCCTAGACTATCACCGCCTTCCCCAGCCCGGTAAGCTCGCGATCGAGCCGACCAAGCGCATGGTGAACCAGCGCGATCTGGCGCTGGCCTATTCGCCGGGGGTGGCCGCCCCTTGCGAGGAGATCGCTGCCGATCCCGCCAAGGCGCTGGACTATACCGCGCGTGGCAATCTGGTCGCGGTCATCTCCAACGGCACCGCCGTCCTCGGGCTCGGCGCGATCGGCGCGCTGGCGTCGAAGCCGGTGATGGAGGGCAAGGCTGTCCTCTTCAAGAAATTCGCCGACATCGACGTGTTCGACATCGAAGTCGACACCACCGACACAGACAAGTTCGTCGAAGCCGTCGCCCTGCTGGAGCCGACCTTTGGCGGCATCAATCTGGAAGACATCAAGGCGCCCGAATGTTTCGAGATCGAACGGCGCCTGAAGGAACGGATGAACATTCCGGTCTTCCATGACGATCAGCATGGCACCGCCATCGTCGTCGCCGCGGCCGTGCGCAACGCGCTGGTGCTGCAGGGCAAGACCCTGGCTGACGCAAAGCTGGTCACTTCGGGCGCCGGCGCCGCCGCGCTCGCCTGCGTCGACCTGCTCGTCTCGATGGGCCTGCCGATCGACAATGTGACGATGACCGACAAGGACGGCGTCATCCATTCGGGCCGCGAAGGCATGCTGCCCAACATGGCGCGCTATGCCCGCGACACCAACGCGCGCACCCTGCCCGACGTGCTGCCGGGCGCCAACCTGTTCCTGGGCCTGTCGGCGCCGGGCGTGCTGAAGCCGGAATGGCTGCCGCTGATGGCGCCCAATCCACTGATCTTCGCGCTCGCCAATCCGGAGCCGGAAATCCGCCCCGAAGCCGCGCGCGAAGTGCGCCCGGACGCGATCATCGCCACCGGCCGGTCGGACTATCCCAACCAGGTCAACAACGTCCTGTGCTTCCCCTATATCTTCCGCGGCGCGCTGGATTGCGGCGCGACCCAGATCAACGAGGCCATGAAGGTCGCCGCGGCCGACGCGATCGCCGCCCTGGCCCGCATGCCCGCACATGACAGCGTGGCGCAGGCCTATGGCGGTCGCAAGCTGGTGTTCGGCGCCGATTACATCATCCCGACCCCGTTCGATCCGCGCCTGATCGGCGAGATTGCCGGTGCCGTGGCCAAGGCGGCGATGGACAGCGGCGTCGCCACCAAGACGCTGGACCTCGAAGAATATAAGCGCGCCCTGTCGCACCAGAACACCCGCTCGGGTCAGCTGATGCTGCCGGTCTTCCACGCCGCGCGCGGCAGCCAGTGCCGCATCGTCTATGGCGAGGGCGAGGATGAGCGCGTGCTGCGCGCGATCCAGGACGGTCTGGACGAAGGCATCGTCAAGCCGACCATCGTCGCGCGCCGCCGCCTGCTGGAACAGAAGCTGTCCGACATGGGCCTCAGCTTCCAGCTCGACCGCGATGTCGAGGTGATCGATCCCGAGACGGATCATGACATCATGCGTGAACTGGTCGAAGCCTATCGCGCGATCGCCGCGCGCAAGGGCGTGCCGCCAGACGAAATCCTGCGCCATGTCTATCGCCGCCCGACCGTCACCGCCGCCATGCTGCTGCGCACCGGCCGGGTCGACGCCGCGCTGGTCGGTGGCCGCTCCGAATATTGGGGCCAGGTCGAACATGTGCTGCGCATCATCGATCGCGCGCCCAACCACAGCCGCATCTATGCGCTGTCGGGCCTGATCCTCGACGCGGGCGCGCTGTTCATCACCGACACCCATATGGTGCCGGACCCGACGCCCGACCAGATTGCGGAAATGACGCTGCTGGCGTCGACCGAATTGCAGCATTTCGGCCTGAAGCCGCGCGTGGCGCTGCTGTCGCACTCCAACTTCGGTGCCTCGAACAGCCCCAGCGCCCGCAAGATGCGCGCCGCGCTCGACCTGGTGCGCGAGGCCGCGCCGGATCTGGCGGTCGACGGCGAAATGCACGCCGACGCCGCGCTCAGCCAGGCGCTGCGCGAACGGCTGATCCCCGACTCCCGGTTCGAGGGGCCGGCCAACCTGCTGGTGATGCCGAACCTCGACGCGGCCAATATCACGCTGACGGCGCTCGGCGCCTCGTCCAGCTCGCCCACGGTCGGGCCGATGCTGATCGGCACCGCCCAGCCGATCCATGTGCTGACGCCCGGCGTCACCGCGCGCGGCATCCTCAACCTGACCGCCATCGCCGCCGCCGAAGTGGCGCGCGAAGGCTGACCTTAACCTTTGCCGGTTAGGCTGTTAGCTTGACCGGCAAAGGATGAAGCGAGGAAGATCATGGCAGGCGTCATCGGCACATTGGCTCGCAGCCTTGGCCCGAAACTGCTGATCGGCGCCGTCCTGGGCGGCGGTGCGCTGCTGCTGACCGACAAGATTGATCGGAACGCCGGCAACGCGACCCAGGCCAAACCGGCCGAGGCCGCCGCCGCGCCCAAGCCGCTGCCGCTGGTCGAACGGCGCAGCGACCAGGGCATGAAGGTCGATCCCCATGCGCTGGCGGTCAAGCGCGTGCTCAAGATCGAGGGGCCGTTCGAGCATGGCGACTATGCCTGGGACGAGGAAGGCGCACCGGCCAAGGGACCGGTCATCATCACCGTCGACCTGAAAGCCCAGACCCTTTCCGTCTTCCGCGACGGCTATGAAATCGGCGCCGCCGTCATCCTCTATGGCGCGACCGACAAGCAGAGCCCCTTGGGCGCCTTCCCGATCATGCAGAAGGACGCCGACCATTATTCCAGCACCTACAACAACGCGCCCATGCCCTATATGCAGCGGCTGACCAGCGACGGCGTCGCCATCCACGGCAGCGACGTCAAATGGGGCTATGCCACCCATGGCTGCATCGGCGTGCCCAAGGAATTTGCACAGAAGCTGTTCGGCGTCACCAAGGTCGGCGACATGGTCATCATCACCAACGGCAAGATGCTGGACACCAGCAAGGCCGTCGTCAGCGGCTGACCCGCCCTATTGCGGCGCATCCTCGATCGCGGGGGCGTGACGCACCGTCAGCGCGCTGCCGCCTGATGCCGCGATGATGCAGAATATCGCCACGCCCTGCAGCGCCGTCAGCCGCTCGCCCAGCACGACGAAGCCGGCCAGCGCGCCGATCGCCGGCGCCGCGCTCAGCAACAGGCCGAACACCGGCGCGGGCAGGCGCCGCATCGCCTCCATCTCCAGCGAATAGGGCAAGGCGCTCGACAACAGGGCGATCGCCAGCCCGACCATCAGCACCCAGGGCGAAAAGAGCGACGCGCCGGCATGGGTCAGCCCGACCGGCAGCACCAGGATCGCCGCCGCCAGCATGCCCCAGGCGACCGCATCTCCGCGCAGCGCGCCCGACACCCGCTTGCCGGTCAGGATATAAAGCGCCCAGCAGGCCGCCGCCCCGACAGCGAAGATGACACCCAAAGGATCAAGCACGGCGTCGCTGCGCAGCGGCAAGAGCAGCAGCAGGCCGATCACCGCCGCCCCCAGCCACAGGAAATCACGCGGCCGGCGCGACCCGAACAGCACGATCGCCAGCGGCCCCGTCACCTCGATGGCCATGGCGATGCCCAGCGGAATGCGGGCGAACGCCTGATAGATGAGCAGGTTCATCAGCGCGAGGGTCGCGCCATAGATCAGCAGCGGCCAGCGCACATCGGCCGGGATCGGCCGCCGCCACGGCCGCCGGAACAGCATCAGCAGGATCGCCGCCAGGAAGATGCGCAGCGCCGCGATGCCATAGGCACCGACGATCGGGAACAGCGTCTTGGCAAAGGCCGCGCCCATGTTCATCGACAGCAGCGAGGCCAGCACGGCCCCCGCCCCCGCCAGCACGGCACCCTGCCCGTTCATCTCATTCCTGCTCATGCGCAATGAATACCATATACAATTAATTGAAAAAATGTCATTCGATGCCGCGTTGCACCAGATGCGTTGCCAGTTGCAAGAATCTCATACGTATGCAGCCTTGACCATCGCTGTCACTCGGCCCATCTGGCGGACTTCCGTCATTTTGCATTGCAGCATGGAGCTTGTCATGGGCAGCCAGTCCCACAAGGCGCACCCCGCGCTCGTCCTTTTCGCGCTGTCCGTGGGCGCCTTTGCGATCGGCACGACCGAATTCGCCTCCATGAGCCTGCTGCCCTTCTTCGCGCGCGACCTCCATATCGACCTGCCGACCGCAGGCCATGCGATCAGCGCCTATGCGCTGGGCGTGGTGGTCGGCGCGCCGCTGATCGCCGCCTTTGCCGCGCGTCTGCCGCGCCGCACGCTGCTGATCGCGCTGATGGCGATGTTCGCGGTCGGCAACGGTCTGTCGGCGCTGTCGCCCAGCTATCACTGGATGCTGCTGTTCCGTTTCCTTTCGGGCCTGCCCCATGGCGCCTATTTCGGTGTCGCCGCCCTGGTCGCGGCCAGCCTGGTGCCGATCGAGAAGCGCACCCTGGCGATCGCCAAGGTGATGTCGGGCCTCACCATCGCCACGGTATTGGGCGTGCCCGTCGCCAACTGGATGGGCCAGATACTGGGATGGCGCTCGGGCTTCTTCGTGGTCTGCGCGCTCGCCGTGCTGACCATGAGCCTGGTCGCGCTCTACGCCCCGCGCGACGCCGGTGACCCGAAGGCCAGCCCGATGCGCGAGTTGAGCGCACTCGGCAAGTCACAGGTCTGGCTGACCCTGCTGACCGGCGCGATCGGCTTTGGCGGCCTGTTCGCGGTCTACACCTATGTCGCCTCGACCATGATCGAGGTGACCCATGTGTCCGAAACCCTGGTGCCGCTGATCCTGATCGTCTTTGGCCTGGGCATGACGATCGGCAATCTCGCCGTCGCCTGGCTCGCCGATCGTGCGCTCAACCGCACCGTCATCGGCATCCTCGTGTGGAGCGCGGTTGCGCTGGCTCTCTTCCCCTTCATGGCCGGCAATATCTGGAGCCTCAGCCTCATCGTCTTCCTGATCGGCATTGGCGGCGGCATGGGCACGCCGTTGCAGGCGCGACTGATGGATGTCGCGGGCGACGCCCAGACGCTGGCCGCCGCACTGCACCACAGCGCCTTCAACATCGCCAATGCGCTCGGCCCCTGGCTCGGCGGCCTGTCGATCGCGGCAGGCTATGGTCTGGTGTCGACCGGCTGGATCGGCTGCGCCTTGTCGCTGGGCGGCCTGGCCATCTATCTGGTCGCGATCGCCACCGCGCGGCGCAGCACCCAGCCCGCGCTGGTCCCCTGCGAATAAGCCGCTTCCTTCCATCTGTTCCGCTGGCTAAGGCGGGCGGATGACGGATCGGGCACGCGAACAGAGTTTGCAGGAAGCGGCGATCGCCGCATTGCGCCGCGGCGACGCGGCGGTGGCGCGCGCCACCCTCTACGAAATGGCCGATCCCCCGGCCATGCTGCTGGCCCAGGCCTGCAACCGGCTGGGGGATCTGGACGGCGAACAGGCGGCGCTCAACCGCATCCTGCAACAGGATATGCGGAACCTGCCAGCGCTGCTTGCCATGGGGCAGAATTTCCAGCGGCGCGGCGATCTGCGTGGCGCGACATCCTGGTTCCGCAGCGCCCTGGCACAGGCCGCCGCCCATGGCACCCCGCCCGCTTTACAACCGCTGCTTCAACGCGCGCAGGAGGCGATCGCTGGCGCCAGCCGGGATTTCGAGGATCATCTCGACGCGGCGATGGCGGGTCTCCCCACGTTGCCGCGCATTGCCCAGGCGACCGACCTGCTGCTGGGCAAGACGCCGCTCTATCTCCAGCAACCCAGCATGTTCTATTTTCCCGGCCTGCCGCAGCGCGCCTTTTACGAGCGCGACGAATTTGCCTGGGTACCGGCGGTTGAAGCGGCAACCGACGCCATTATCGCCGAACTGAACGACGTCCGCGCCGGTGCGCCCGATTTCGCGCCCTATGTCCAGACGCCCACCGATCGCCCGGCGCCCAACAATCCGCTGCGCGACGATCCCTCCTGGGGCGCCTATTATTTCTGGCAGGATGGCGAGATCGTGGCCGATCATGCCGCACGCTGCCCAGCTGTCATGGCGGCGCTGGAACAGGTGCCCCGTCCGGTCATCGCCGGCCGCTCGCCCATGGCGCTCTGGTCGCTGCTGAAACCGGGTACCCACATCCAGCCCCATCACGGCGTGCTCAACACCCGTCTGATCTGCCACCTGCCGCTGATCGTGACCGACAATTGCGCGCTGCGGGTCGGTGCCGAAACCCGCGCCTGGGTGCCGGGCGAAATGCTGATCTTCGACGACAGCATCGAACATGAGGCCTGGAACCGGGGTAATGACACCCGCGTCGTCCTGCTGTTCGAAGTCTGGCGCCCGGAAATCCACGCAGAGGAACGGATCGCGCTCACACGCCTGTTCGAAGCGATCGACCAGTTCGGCCCGAAACAGATCGACGTCGGTTAACGCCCCTTTTCAGAATGCCCGTCTGCGACTATGGGCGCGGACAAAGACGACAAGAGAGGATGGCACGGGGCGCTCACGCTTTTCGGACATGCCATGACCTCGATCGACCCGACGCCCCCGGCGCCGTCGCCTGCCCTGCCCGTTCCGCCTGCCCATGTCGCACGGCCGCATAGTCCTGCCGAGGATTTCTATGCGATCGCCATCGGCTGCGCCTTCATCGCCATGGGGCTGATGCTGCTGAAACAGGCAAAGCTGGTGACCGGCGGCATGGCCGGCATCGCGCTGCTGCTGTCCTATCTGATCCATCTGTCGCCCGCGACGCTGTTCCTGCTGATCAACATCCCCTTCTTCCTGTTCGCCGGGCGGGCGATGGGCATGGCCTTCGGCCTCAAGACCCTGTTCGCCAATATCGCGATCATGGGGGTCGGCCTTGCCATGCCCTATGCGATGGAGATCGCCCGGATCAGCCCCTTCTTCGCCGCGCTGTTCGGCGGCTCGATCATCGGCTTCGGCATCCTGGCCATCGCCCGCCATGGCGCGGGCGTGGGCGGCGTCGGCGTGGTCGCGCTGATCCTGCAGAAATCGCGCGGCTGGAATGCCGGTCGCACCCAGATGGCCTGCGATGTGCTGATCCTGCTCGCCTCGCTGCCGATCCTCAATGCCGAGCGCTTTGGCCTGTCCGTCCTGTCGGCCGCAGCGATCAACGCCGTGCTGTTCGTCAACCACCGCCCCGGCCGCTATATCGGCCATTGATGCGCGCCTGCCTCCCCGGCTAGACGGACCCCGGCGCCCACGCCGGTGCGCCCATCATAAAAGGGGTCCAGAATGAAGCGGTTCGCGCTCTGTATAATATTGGCCAGCACGGCCCTGTCGGTTCCGGCCATTGCCGCGACGCCCACCAGCGCGACCGCACCGGCCGATGCCCGCGCCATTGCCGCGATCCGCGCGCGCCCGGCGGTCAAGGCCGCCTTCGCCGCGCTGGAGACCGAACATGACCAGTGGGTCGAGAACATCGTCACCCTGACCCAGATTCCGGCGCCGCCGTTCAAGGAAGAGGCGCGGGCCAAGGCCTATGCCGACATGTTCCGCGCCGCCGGCCTTACCGATGTGGAGATTGACGAGGGCGGCAATGTGCTGGGCCTGCGCCGTGGCAGCGGCAAGCCGGGCGGCAAGCTGATCGTCGTGTCCGCCCATCTCGACACCGTCTTTCCCGAAGGCACGCCGGTCACGGTCCGGCGCGAGGGCAACAAACTCCACGCGCCCGGCGTCGGGGACGATGTCGCCGGCCTCGCCACCCAATTGAGCCTCATCAAGGCGATCGTCGGCGCCAACATCAGCGCGCCGATGGACATATTGTTCGTCGGCGATGTCGGCGAGGAAGGCCTGGGCGATCTGCGCGGCATGAAGCAGCTCTTCCACAAGGGCAAATATAAGGACCGCATCGCCAGCTTCTTCTCGATCGACGACGGCTCGGTCGATGGCCTGATCAATGGCGGCGTCGGATCGAAGCGCTATCGCCTGACCTTCACCGGCCCCGGCGGCCACAGCTTCGGCGCCTTTGGCCTGGTCAATCCGATGACGGCGATGAGCCAGGCGATCGTCGATCTCTACAAGATTCCGGTGCCCCAGTCGCCCAAGACGACCTACAGCGCCAGCGTCGTGGGCGGCGGCTCCTCGGTCAACGCCATCCCGCAGGAAGTCTGGCTGCAGGTCGACATGCGATCGGAAAGCGCGGCTGAACTGGCCAAGCTGGAACAGGCTTTCCTCGCCACGGTGGACAAGGCTGTCGAGACCGAAAATGGCGCCCGCTCGATCAAGGAAGGCCCGATCCGCGTCGACAAGAAGGTCGTGGGCGATCGTCCGGCCGGCAGCACCGCCGCCGACACGGCGCTGGTCCGCCAGACCGCCGCTGCCTATGCCGCCGAAGGCGTCACCGCGCGCATGAGCTTCAGCTCGACCGACGCCAATGTGCCGATGAGCCTGGGCATCCCGGCCATCACCATCCCGCGTGCGGCGACCGGCGGCCGGGGCCATTCGCCCGACGAATGGATCGACGTGTCGGCGCCGGAATCGCTGAAGGTCAAGCGGATGGACCTGGTAGCCCTGCTCGCCGCAGCCGGCTATCGCTGATCAACCTGATGGGGCTGGTAGATATGCCGGCCCCGTTCAGTCCGCCTCGCACAGCGGTTCCTCCTCGCGATCGCGCGCACGCAGGGCCGCGCCCGCATCATTGGCGATGCGCGGGAAGGTCACCCCTTCCAGATTGCCGCGCCCGTCGCACAGCCGGTCACAGGCCATGTCGACCACGCCGGGCAGCGCCACCTGGTCGCCATCATATTGGGCGACGATGATGCACTTCCTGCCCCCGGAAAAGCTCAGGATCAGTTTGTCGCCAGCCCGCCGCGCCGTGCCCGCGCCATGGCAGCTCTGTTCGGTGCCGAAGATCGCCTCCAGCCCGAAACGATAGTCGCCCGACTTGGCGGGAAGGACGCAGAGCGTATCCCGCCCCGCCTCATGCCGCCGCTGGAACAGCCCGACCGGCGCGATCCGCGACGCGTCGGCAATGGCGCCGGTCGCGATCGCCGCGCGCTCCAGCCCCGAAGCCGCGGCCCCGCTGCGATCGGGCGCGGCGGCGCCCGGCGTCGCGGCCTGCTGACACCCGGCCAGAAGACATGCCAGGAAAAGGCTAGTGCGCCGCATCGACACCCGGTTCATCGACCGCGCTCAGCCCATCGGGTCCGATCCGGCGGAAGAAGCAGGACCGCGCGCCGGTGTGGCAGGTCGGTCCCGCCGGCTCGGCCAGCACCCAGACGGCGTCCTGGTCACAGTCGATCCGGATGTCGCGCACGCCAAGCATATGGCCGGAACTTTCGCCCTTCTTCCACAGTGATTGGCGGCTGCGCGACCAGAAATGGGCCAGGCCCGTCTCGACCGTCAGCGCCAGCGCCTGCGCATTCATATGCGCCACCATCAGCACTTCCCCCGAGGTGACATGGGTCACCACCGCGGTGATAAGGCCATGATCATCATATTTGGGGTTGAGGGTCAGCCCCCGGTCGCGTGCGTCATCCATCCGCGCGCTATAATCGGCAATGCGGCCCGTGCGAAGTCCCTTCGGCGCTTTGCATTGGGGCACGGCCTGACAGCCCCATTGGGTCGGACTGTCGCATTTTGGCAAATCTGTTGCACGGATGCTACAGAATGGCGACAGTCCTGCTTGCTCCCAGGCCCGCGCGCGCATAGCGTCGCGCGCGATCCGCAACAGCGGACACCAGCAGGGAAACGGATGCCAGGCCAATCAAGGGGGCCAAATATGACATCTTCGCATATCTTCACCAGCATTTCGCGCGGCGCGCTCGCCGTCGCACTCACCGCTCTGGCGCCGATCGGTGCCGCCCATGCCCAGACCGAAGCGCCCGCCGCATCGGGCGAAGGCCTGGGTGAAATCGTCGTCACCGCGTCGCGCCGGGCTGAAAATGCCAAGGACGTGCCGGTCGCCGTGACCGCCATCGGCGGCGAAAAGCTCGACGCGCTCAACAGCAGCGGCCTCGACGTTCGCTTCCTCGCCGCGCGCACGCCCAGCCTTCAGGTCGAAAGCTCGTTCGGCCGCACCTTCCCGCGCTTCTACATCCGGGGCCTTGGCAACACCGATTTCGATCCCAACGCCGCCCAGCCGGTCTCGGTCGTGCTCGACGATGTCGCGCTCGAAAATCCGATGCTCAAGAGCTTCCCGGTGTTCGACCTTGCCAGCGTTGAAGTGCTGCGCGGCCCGCAGGGCACGCTGTTCGGCCGCAACACCCCGGCGGGCGTCGTCAAGATGACCTCGGCCGCGCCGACCGATCATTTCACCGGCTATGCCAGCGCCTCCTGGGCGACCTACAACACCGTCAATGCCGAAGCCGCGATCGGCGGCCCGATCGCCGACGGCCTCAGCTTCCGCGTGTCGGGCCTGCTCCAGCGTCGCGACGACTGGGTCAAGAACGACAATGAAGGCGGCAACGCCGCCAGCGAGCTGGAAGGCTATCGCGACATGGCCGGCCGCGTGCAGCTGGCCTATGAAGCCGGCGACTTCAAGGCGGTGCTGAGCGGTCATTATCGTGACCTGGACGGCAGCCCGCGCGTGTTCCGCGCCAACATCTTCAAGCAGGGCAGCAACCATTTCGTCGACGGCTTCGACAAGGATCATGTGAACCTGGACGGCTATACCAGCCAGTCGATGAAGCAGGGCGGCGGCAATCTGCGCATGCAGCTCCATGTCGACGGCCTGGGCACCTTCTTCTCGACCACCGGCTATGAGAAGGCCAGCGTCGAAAGCACCGGCGATATCGATGGCGGCGGCTGCTACCCCTATACCGGCTGCACCGCCGGCCAGCTCGGCGTCGGCTCGTTCGACTCCAACACCGGCGGCGTGACCAAGCCGGAGGAATTCAGCCAGGAATTCCGCTTCGCGACGGACGACATGAACGGCATCCGCCTGCAGGCGGGCACCTATTTCTTCCACCAGCGCCTGAAGTATAACGAATATGCCTATGATCTCGCGGGCAACCGGGTGAGTGCGATCCTGCACAACAACACCAACGAGAATATCGGCCTGTTCGCCTCGGGCGAAGCCAAGGTGACGTCGGCCCTGACGCTGCGTGCCGGCGTGCGTTATTCGCACGACGACAAGCGCGACACGATCACGCTCGATCCGGCGCTCGCCGCCAGCAGCATCTCGTCGCAGCTGATCGGCGTCGACCTGCCGCTCAGCAACACCGCGCAGGGCAGCAACCTGTCCTGGGACGTCAGCGCCACCTATGCGCTCAGCCCCGACGTGAACCTCTATGGCCGCGTCGCCACCGGCTATCAGGGCCCGGCGATCCAGGACCGCGTGACCTTCTTCAGCGTCCCCTCGGTCGCCAAGAAGCAGACCACCATCTCCTATGAGGGCGGCATCAAGGGCGCGATCGCCAACATGGTCCGCTTCGACCTGTCGGCCTATTACTGGAACACCGACGATCTGCAGCTGACGGCTGTCGGTGGCGTCGGCAACTCGGCCCGCCTGATCAACGTGAACAAGGCGGTCGGCTATGGTCTGGAAGGCAATCTGGAGGCGCAGCCGCTCGATCACCTGAACCTGACCGTGGGCGGCAGCTACAACTTCACGGAAATCCGCGACAAGAACGCCTTCGTGGCGGTCTGCGGCTCGGGCATGTGTACGCCCACCGGCAACACCTTCGTCGATGGCGGCACCACCTACAGCTATCTGGATGGCAATGACCTGCCCCAGGCGCCGCGCTACATCGCCAATGCGACCCTGCGCTATGGCATCCCGGTCGGCGACGCGGGCGAAGTCTTCGCCTATACCGACTGGGCCTATCGTAGCAAAATCAACTATTTCCTCTACTCGGCAGCCGAATTCCGCGGCCGTTCGTCGCTGGAGGGTGGCCTCAAGGTCGGTTACAAGTCGAACCATGGTTATGAGATCGCGGCCTTCGCCCGCAACATCACCAACCAGATCCGCGCCGTCAGCGCGATCGACTTCAACAACCTGACCGGCATGATCAACGAGCCGCGCATCATCGGCGGCATGATCAAGGCGAGCTTCTAAACCCCAGTCTAAGCGCTCCCATAGGCGTTAGTCGGCAGAGGAAGGGCGTCCCGCAAGGGGCGCCCTTTCTTGTTGCGCCCAGGGCAGCGGAAAGCCGCCGCCACGCGCCAGGAAAATCACCGAAGCCAGAAACGCGAAAACCCCATCCTGCCGAGACAGGACGGGGTTTCATTTCGCGCATTCCCGAAGGAAATGGGGCGATCGACGGGATCCGAACCCGCGACCTCCGGTACCACAAACCGGCGCTCTAACCAACTGAGCTACGATCGCCACAGGGGCTGTTGCCCCGCGAGAAGGGCCACATATGCGGCCGCCTCTCCCCCGTCAAGCAGCTTATGTCAAAGGATGAAAATTATCGCCCGGCATCGTTGCCGGACGCCGCCAGACGGGCGCGCAGCACGGCCAGTTCGTCCGCCCCGACGCGCGGCCGCCCCTCCGCCGGCTTGCCCTTGCGCAGCTTCTTGCGATCCTTTTCCGACGGATCGACGGCACGAACCCGGACCGCCGCATGGCCCTGCCCGCGAATCCCCAGTTCCTCCGCCGCGCCGCGCGACAGGTCGATGATCCGCCCACGCGAAAAGGGGCCACGATCGTTGATCCGCACCAGGATCGTGCGCCCGGTATCGAGCGCCGTCACCTCGACATAGGCGGGCAAGGGCAGGCTGGTGTGCGCCGCCGTGATCCAGCCCGGCCGGAAGCGTTCGCCATTGGCGGTGCGATTGCCCGATTCCGATCCATACCAGCTGGCATAGCCGACCAGGTCATAGCCCGGCTGGTCGGCCGGCACATAGGTGGTGCCGCGCACCGTATAGGGCTTGCCGATGCGCACCGGCATGTCGCTCACCGGACGGAAATTCCCCCCGCCACAGGCCGACAATGCCCCCAGCAGCGCCAAGGCTGCACCCGAAGTCCCGATACCCCGTCTGATCGCTCTCATGCCCCCTCCTACCCCCGCAGGCGCAGCAGGTCGAGGGCAGCGGGCCGATCATCGCCGCGATCCGCCGCACAAGGCCATAAAAAAAGGGGCAGAGGCCCCCGGCCCCTACCCCTTCCTTTCGACATGCATGCGCCGGGCGGGTTTCCCCTGCCGCAGCGCTACTCTCCCGCAAACCTACTTCCGACCGCGACGCCGGCAGATCATCGGACGTAAACGCGCCCGATCGGGCGCGCCTGCATCCTTAGTTGACCGAATCCTTCAGGCCCTTGCCGGCCTTGAACTTCGGCTGCGACGACGCCTTGATCGTCATCGTCTCGCCGGTGCGCGGGTTGCGGCCGGTCGAAGCCTTGCGCTGAGATACGGAGAAAGTGCCAAAACCAACCAGGCGCACTTCGTCGCCCTTCTTCAGCGCGCCGGTGATGGCGTCGAACACGCCCTCGACCGCCTTGCTGGCGTCGCTCTTGCTGAGACCGCTGCTTTCAGCGACGGCGCTGATAAGATCCTGCTTGTTCATGCCTTGGGAACCCCCTTTATAGATGTTGGATAGTCAAGGAATCGCGGCGTAGGCGGGGCAATAAGGCCCAGCTTTCAAGCGGTGTCAAAGGGAAAGCGTCAAAAAAGCCGGCTCCGGCGCGTTTTTGCCCCCATGGGCATAAACGCGCCGAAAACCGGGCTTTTAATGACGGATAGCGGGATCGCCGTCGCGACCCTGGCCGGCACTGGGCTGCGCCGCCAGATCATCTTCCTCGGTCCAGGTGATCGCCTCGGGCTTGGACACCAGCGCGCGCGCCAGCACCTCGTCGACGTGGGACACAGGAACAATCTCCAGCCCCTCGCGAATGTTGGCCGGAATTTCCGCTAGGTCTTTCTCGTTTTCCTGCGGGATCAGTACCGTCTTGATGCCACCACGCAGCGCCGCGAGAAGCTTCTCCTTGAGGCCGCCGATCGGCAGCACCCGGCCGCGCAGCGTCACCTCGCCGGTCATCGCCACATCCTTGTGGACGGGAATGCCGGTCAGGGTCGACACGATGGTCGTGACCATGCCGATACCGGCCGACGGACCATCCTTGGGCACCGCGCCCTCGGGCAGGTGGATATGGATGTCCTTGCGGTTGAACAGGCTCGGCTTGATGCCATAGCCGGGCGAGCGCGCCTTCACATAGGAGAAGGCGGCCTGCACCGATTCGTTCATCACTTCGCCCAGCTTGCCGGTCGTCTTGATGAGGCCCTTGCCGGGCACGGTCACCGCCTCGATCGTCAGCAGTTCGCCACCCACCTCGGTCCAGGCCAGGCCCGTGACGGCGCCGATCTGATTCTCTTCCTCGCCCACGCCATGGCGGAATTTCCGCACGCCGGCATAGTCGGCCAGGTTTTCGGGCGTGATCTCGACCTTGTCGAACGCGCCTTCCAGGATCTTGCGCAGCGCCTTGCGGGCCAGACGCGCCACTTCCCGCTCCAGCGTGCGGACGCCGGCTTCACGGGTATAGTAACGGATCAGGTCGCGCACCGCGGCCTCGGTCACCTCGAACTCGCCATTCTTCAGGCCATGGGCGTCGATCTGCTTGGGCACCAGATGGCGCTGGGCGATCTCGACCTTCTCGTCCTCGGTATAGCCTTCGAGCCGGATGATCTCCATGCGGTCGAGCAGCGGCTGCGGCAGGTTCAGCGAGTTGGCCGTCGTCACGAACATCACGTCGGACAGGTCGACGTCGATCTCCAGATAATGGTCCTGGAACTTGCTGTTCTGTTCGGGGTCCAGCACTTCGAGCAGCGCCGATGCCGGATCGCCGCGGAAATCCTGGCCCAGCTTGTCGATCTCGTCGAGCAGGAACAGCGGGTTCATGGTGCCCGCCTTCTTCAGGTTCGACACGACCTTGCCCGGCAGCGATCCGATATAGGTGCGGCGATGGCCACGGATCTCGGCTTCGTCGCGCACGCCGCCCAGCGACTGGCGCACGAACTCGCGGCCGGTCGCCTTGGCGATCGAACGGCCCAGCGACGTCTTGCCGACGCCCGGCGGGCCGACGAGGCACAGGATCGGCCCCTTCAGCTTGTTGGTGCGCGCCTGCACCGCCAGATATTCGATGATCCGGTCCTTGACCTTCTCCAGCGCGAAATGATCCTCATCCAGGATCGCCTGCGCCTTCTTGAGGTCGGTCTTGACCCGGCCCTTCTTGCCCCAGGGCAGGCCCAGCAGCACGTCGAGATAGTTGCGCACCACCGTCGCTTCGGCCGACATGGGCTGCATGCCCTTGAGCTTCTTCAGCTCTGCGGTCGCCTTGGCGCGCGCTTCCTTGCTCAGCTTCGCCTTGGCGATCTTGTCGGCCAGTTCGGCAAGCTCGTCGCCTTCCTCACCCTCGCCATTGCCCAGCTCGCGCTGGATCGCCTTGAGCTGTTCGTTCAGATAATATTCGCGCTGGGTCTTTTCCATCTGGCGCTTCACGCGGCCGCGGATCTTCTTCTCGACCTGCAGCACGCCCAGTTCGCCTTCCATGAAGGCGAACACCATCTCCAGCCGCTTGACCGGATCGGGCTCGACCAGCAGCGACTGCTTGTCGGCAACCTTGACGTTGATGTTCGCGGCGACCGAGTCAGCCAGGCGACCGGCATCGTCGATCTCGCGCAGCTGCACCGGCGTTTCGGCCGGCAGCTTCTTGTTGAGCTTGGCGTAATTCTCGAACTGCTCGGCCACCGAGCGCATCAGCGCAGCGGCTTCCGGACCTTCGGCGACGATTTCCTCGACCGGCGCGACTTCGGCGACCAGATAGCCCGCCTCGGCCGGCGCCAGATCGGCCAGCTGGGCACGATGCTTGCCCTCGACCAGCACGCGCACCGTGCCGTCCGGCAGCTTGAGCAGTTGCAGCACCACCGACACCACGCCGGTGTCATACAGCGCGTCCTTGCCCGGATCATCCTCGGCCGGGTCGAGCTGGGACACCAGGAAGATTTCCTTATTGCCCTCCATCGCCGCTTCCAGCGCGGCGACGCTCTTGTCGCGACCGACGAAAAGCGGGACGATCATCTGCGGGAAGACGACGATGTCGCGCAGCGGCAGAAGGGGATATTGCGTAGTCATTCACTCTCCAGGGCCGGACTTGCGGCCCGTCATGCGGTTCATCGCCTTTATGGGGATGCCCGTCGCGTCAATCAATCAGCGATCACCATATTGCTGCAACGATGAACAAGGGCTTATCCGCCAGCGGCAGCCCCGGAACGGCAATGCGCGCCGGCTCAGAAGGGCAGCTTGAAGCCCGGCGGCAGCGGCAGGCCGGCGGTCATCTTGCCCATTTCGGTGTTGCTGACCTCGTCCGCCTTCTTGCGCGCATCGTTGAACGCGGCGGTGATAAGGTCTTCCAGCATCTGCTTTTCCGACGGTGCCAGCAGGCTGTCGTCGATCGACACGCCCAGGATGCGGCCCTTGGCCGACGCCTTCACCTTGACCAGGCCGCCACCGGCCGCGCCTTCGACTTCCAGCTTGTCCAGATTGTCCTGCGCGCGCTGCAGTTCTTCCTGCACGCGGCTGGCCATCCCCAATATTTCGTTCAGATCCTTCATGCTTCGGCACTCCATTGTTCCGGCTCGTCCGAATGGACCAGCTCGGCATCGGGGAAGGCGTCCATTGCCGCCTTGACCACCGGGGTTTCCAAAATTGCGGCGCGGCTGTCGGCCAGCTGGCGCTGTTCATTGGCCAGCAGGGTCGGCTTGGCCTCCCCCTCGCCCTGCGTCACCGTCCAGGCGACGCCGGTCACCTCGCGCAGCGCCGGGATGATCCGGGTAGCGAAGTCGGGCGACAGGCTGGCCGTGCCGCGATACTCCAGCATTGGCGGATCATAGCGGATGATCCCCACGCAATCATGCATTTCCTGCGCCAGATGGCCCTTGCTCTTCTGCCAGAAGGCTTCGATCAGATCCTCGAATGTGGCAGGCAGGCTGGACGCGGGTTCCGGCGCGGGCGCGGCGGCGGCGGGCGCCTGGCCCGGCAGCGCCGGCGCGGCCGCCGGCACCCCGCCCTGCAGCATCCGGGCAAGGTCGCTGGGATCGGGCATGGTCGCGGCATGCATCACGCGCAGCAGCGCCATCTCGCACGCCTCGATCGGCAGGGCGGCGGTCGCCACCTCGTCATGGCCCTTGAGCATCAGCTGCCACAGCCGATGCAGCGGGCCGAAGCCGATCTGCGATGCCCAGTCGGCCAGCGCGCCGCGCTCCTCGTCGGACTGGCCCGGCGTTGCAATGTCGCGCCCGGCCTTCACCAGCGTGACCGCATGCACCAGTTCCAGCAGGCCGCGCATCAGCGACAGCGGCTCGACCCCCAGCGCATATTGATCGCGCACCCCGCCCAGCAGCGCGGCGGTATCGCCCTCCAGCAGCAAGCCGAGCAGCCGGCGCGTCGAGCCGCGATCCGACAGGCCCAGCATCTCGCGCACCTGCGCGGCCGTGACCATCGGCTCGCCCTCGCCCATTTCGGCATGGGCGATCGCCTGGTCCAGGATCGACAGGCCGTCACGCGCGGAGCCTTCGGCCGCCTGCGCGATCAGCGACAGCGCATCCGGCTCGGCCGCGACCTGTTCGGCCTCGACCACATGGGCGAAATGGCCGGCCAGCATCTCGGCCGGGATGCGACGCAGGTCAAACCGCTGGCAGCGCGACAGCACCGTCACCGGCACCTTGTTCACCTCGGTCGTGGCGAACAGGAATTTCACATGGGCCGGCGGCTCCTCCAAAGTCTTCAGAAGCGCGTTGAACGCGTTCTTCGAGAGCATATGGACCTCGTCGATGATGTAGATCTTGTAGCGCGCCGACACGGCGGCATAGCGCACCGCCTCGATGATCTCGCGCACGTCGTCGACGCCGGTATGGCTGGCGGCGTCCATCTCGACCACGTCGATATGCCGGCCCTCGGCAATCGCCATGCACGGTTCGCACACGCCGCACGGGTCGATCGTCGGCCCGCCCTGCCCATCCGGGCCGATGCAGTTCAGCGCCTTGGCGATCAGCCGCGCGGTCGACGTCTTGCCGACCCCGCGCACGCCGGTCATCAGAAAGGCATGGGCGAGGCGCCCGCGCCGGATCGCATTGCCCAGCGTCTGGACCATGGCGTCCTGCCCGATCAGCTCGCGAAAGTTGCGCGGACGATATTTGCGCGCAAGCACGCGATAGGGCTGAGGGGAATCGGACATGCCTGTTTCCTAACCGTTCAGATGCGGCTTGTCGAAGCCCGTTCGGACCTTGCGAAGAGATGATGCTGTGCGGAAAGGTGGGAGCCGGAACGACCCGCAGAAAAATCGTTGTGGCTGCTTCCGTCAGGACCTGACCAGGTTGGCGACGACTACGTCCGCCCGACTCCCGGCCGGGCATATGGCGAACTCATGACAGGAAGGCAAGGGCTTCCATGCCCTTGCCTTCCTGAAAGCTAGTCCAGCCCGCTCTTCTGCGCCTTGCTGACGAATTCCAGCGCCGAATGGGCGGCTTCTGCGATCGCCGCCTCGGCCTTCTTGTCCTCCACCGTCGGCCGGTCGAGATAGATGGCCAATATATATTCCTCGCCCGCGGACGACTTCACCAGCGCGACGTCATTATAGGCGGTACCGCAGCTGCCGGTCTTGCTGCCCGAGGTCCAGCCTTCTGGCAGGCCCGCCTTGATCCTTTTGTCGCCGGTGGTGCTGGCATTGAGCCAGCCGCGCAGCCTGTCGGCATCGGCCGCAGCCATATCGCGGAACAACAACCGTCCCATCAGCCCCGCCATCGCCGCCGGACTGGTCGTGTCGCGGGGATCGCCGGCGACATTCTCGTTCAACTCGGGTTCGATACGGTCGAGCCGCGTGATCTTGTCGCCATGGGCACGGATGAAGGAGGTCAGCCCCTCTGGCCCGCCCAGCATCGGCAGCAACAGGTTGGCGGCACTATTGTCGCTCACCTCGACCGCCGCCGCGGCCAGTTCGGCCATCGACATGCGGCCGCGCTTCTTGTTCTTCTTCACCACCGGCGCGTAATCGAGAATATCGTCCTTGGTGAAGGGTATCTCCCCCTCCAGCCCAAACTTGCCGCCCTGCGCACCGATCAGCACGGCAGCGGCCAGCGGCGCCTTGAAGGTCGAGCACATGGCAAAGCGATCATCGCGGTTGAAGCCCAGGATCAGCGCACCGTCGCGATCGACCAGCGCGATGCCCATGCGCCCGCCGGTCTCCTCCTCGATCTCCTTGGGATTGCGCACGGAGGTGAGCGCGGATTGCGGCACCAGATAGCGTGGTGCGGGCGGCATCAATGTCGGCAGGGTCGGCACCTCTTCGGCCTTCTTGGCCGGCGCCTTCTTCTTGGGCGCGGCCGACAGCGGCAGGGCCACGACCAGACAGGCGGTCAGCGCCGCCAGCGACAGGGATTTGCGCAGCGCCATGGCTTACATACCTTGCATATTGTTGAATTCGCCGGGGATACGGACGGTCAGCGCGTCCAGTTGCTCGGACAGGATGATCTGGCAGGCCAGGCGGCTGGTGCGGGTCGCCGCAGCCGCCAGGTCCAGCATATCCTCCTCATCCTCGCTCGCGCGCGGCAGGCGGTCGAAATCGGCGGCATCGACGATGACATGACAGGTCGAACAGGCCATCTGCCCTTCGCATGTTCCTTCCAGCGGCTGACCCGCCGCCTGTGCAACCTCCAGCAGGACGGACCCGGCAGGCGCATCGACCTCCAGTCGATTTTCGCCGTCGGCGCTGATGAAGGTGACCATGGTCATGCTATGCGATGCTCCCTGCTCACGGCGCCGCTTGTGCGGTCGCCGCCCCGTTAATCACCTTCGCAGCCTCCTCCAGTTCGGCCGGTGTCGTGTATCGGCCAAAGCCGATCCGCACCGATCCGCGCGCCTGACTGTCTGAAAGACCCAAAGCACGCAGCACATGGCTAGGCCGCCCGGACCCGCTCGCGCAAGCGCTGCCGAGCGAAAAAGACACATTGCGGCAATCGGACAACAATCGCGCGCCGTCGATACCAGCGCGACGAATGTTGAGATTGCCGGGATAACGCGCGTCGGCGCTGCCGTTCAGCGTCCAGTCGGCGAACAGTGCGCGCGCCTGCGCAGACAGCGCCGCGATGTGCGCGCGATCGGCCTCCGCCTGTTCCCGCATCAGGCGCGCCGCCACGCCAAAGCCGGTGCACAGGGCGGGCGACAAGGTGCCCGAACGCAGCCCGCCTTCCTGCCCGCCGCCATGGATCAGCGGGTCGATCTTCACGCCGTCGCGCAGCCACAGCGCGCCAATCCCCTTGGGTCCATGGATTTTGTGCGCGCTGATCGCCACCATGTCGCACGGGTCGGGGATCGGCACACGGCCATAGCCCTGGACCGCGTCGCACAGCAACAGCGCGCCCGCCTGATGGGCCAGCTCCGCCAGCGCACCGACCGGCTGGATCACGCCAATCTCGTTATTGACCAGCATCGCGACAACGAGAGCGACGCCCGGCACGATCGCCCGCGCCGCCGCCTCCAGATCGACCAGCCCATCGCCATCCACCGGCAGGACCGTCACCGCCCGCCCCATCCGCCGCATCGCCGCCACCGTATCCAGCACGGCGGCATGTTCGGTCGCGATGGTGACGATGCCGCCCGCCGGCGCGCCCTGGATCGCGATGTTCAGCGCCTCGGTCGCGCCGGAGGTGAAGAGCAGCCTGCCGCCCGGCGGCAGCAACTGGCCGATCGCACCGCGCGCCAGTTCCACCTGCGCCGCGACCATGCGCCCGGCGCGATGCGCGCTGTGCGGATTGGCGAACTGGTCACGCAGCAGCGGCACCATCGTCTCGAAGGCTTCGGGCGCCAGCGGCGTCGTCGCCTGATAGTCGAGATAGATCACCGGCCTGCCCGCTCCGCCATCGCCGTCCATGTGGCCAGGAAGCGATCGACATCGCCCGCGCTGGTCTGCGGGCCGAAACTCACCCGCACCACTTCGCCCGCTGCCGCCGCGTCCCAGCCCATCGCGCCCAGCACATGGCTGGTCTTGAGCGATCCGGACGAACAGGCGCTGCCCGCCGACACGGAAATGCCGGCCAGGTCGAACTGGATCAACTGCGCCCGCGCCGACAGGCCGGGCATGCGATAGCTGGCGATCGCCGGCAGGCGCGGCGCGTCGCGCGCGACGATCTGCCCGCCTGCCGCCTCGATCCCGGCGTCCAGCCTTGCCCGCAGCGCGGCGGCCACCGGCAGCCAGTCGCCCCGTGCCTCCAGCGCCGCCGCCATCGCCATGATCGCCGGCAGATTTTCGGTGCCGGCGCGATAGCCCTGTTCCTGCCCGCCGCTGGGCTCCACCAGCGCCAGGTCGCGGATCAGCAGCGCGCCGATCCCCGGCGGCCCGCCGAACTTGTGCGCGCTGATCGCGATCATGTCGGCCTCGGGCAGCGCCAGCTTGCCCGCGCTCTGGGCGCAATCGGCAAACAGCAGCAGCCCCGCGCGCCGGAAATCCGCCAGTGGCTGGATCACACCCGTTTCGTTGTTCACATGCTGGATCGCGACCAGACTGCCCGGCGCCAGCTCCGGCAACAGCACCCGGCCATCGCCATCCACCGCCAGCCGCTCGGCCTCCTTGGTCACGCGCAACACGGCGTCATGCTCGACCGGCGAGGTGATGATTCGCCCCGCCTTGGCGCGGGTCAGCGCGATGGCGATCGCCTCGCTCGCGCCGGAGGTGAAGAGGACATGGCCATCCCATCCCAGCGCCGCCGCGATCCGCCGCCGCGCATCCTCCAGCATCGCCCGCGCCGCGCGCCCGTCGCTATGCGGGCTGGACGGGTTGGCCCAGCCGGCCATCGCGGCGACCATCGCGGCCTGCGCCTGCGGCAGCATCGGGGTGGTCGCGGCATGATCGAGATAAAGGCGGTCGGCGGCCAAGCGGAACTACTCATTGATTGCGGAAATGGCGGCGGCATCTATATAGGCGGATTGCCGCGCTGCGCCAGCGTGAAGGCCATATGGCCAAGCCCCGGTGCGCGCACGGACCCTTTCCCCGCTGCCCCGTGGCAGCCCAGACCATAACAGGTGCCATGCCCGACGTCATTTTCCCCGGACCCGAAGGTCGCCTCGAAGGCCGCTTCAGCCCCCCGCCCCGCCCGCGCGCGCCGGTCGCCATGATCCTGCACCCGCATCCGCAGGGCGGCGGCACGATGAACGACCGCATCACCCAGGCGCTCTACAAGACCTTCGTGAAGCGCGGCTTTGCCGTGCTGCGCTTCAACTTCCGCGGCGTCGGCCGCAGCCAGGGCACGTTCGACAATGGCATTGGTGAACTCAGCGATGCCGCAGCGGCGCTCGACTGGGTGCAGAGCTTCCACCCCGAAGCGCAGACCACCTGGATCGCCGGCTTCTCCTTCGGCGCCTGGATCGGCATGCAGCTGCTGATGCGCCGCCCGGAAATCCGTGGCTTCATCTCGGTCGCGCCGCCGGCCAACATGTATGACTTCTCCTTCCTGGCACCCTGCCCCTCGTCGGGCATCATCGTCCAGGGCACGGCGGACGAAGTGGTGACCGCCAGCGCGGTGCAGAAGCTGGTCGACAAGCTGCGCACCCAGAAGGGCATCACCATCCATCATGACGAGATCAAGGGGGCCAACCACTTCTTCGAGCATGAGCTGGACCAGCTGATGAAGTCGGTCGACAATTATCTCGACATGCGCCTGTCGCCGGACTCGCCGATCCGCTGAGGACCGGCCCGATCGGGATCATGGAGGGGCTGCCGCCGCGCAGCCCCTTTTTCTTTGCCCGCACGATCCGCCTGGCCGCCAGGACCGGAACCATGCCGAGCCGCATCCAGCACCGATCCGCGAGCGCATGTCGATCAGCCTGACCTTCGTGATCTCCAGGCCCCGTCTCCGACCTTTTGCAGCGGGACGCCCACAGCCCCCCGCCATGAAGCCTTGATGGCTGGCGCCCAGAAGGAGCACCCTCCACTTACTCCACGGCTTCTCCCAAAAGCTGACCTTGGCATATCCGTCATCCCGGACTTGATCCGGGATCCATTCAGCACTCCCTATCTGGCGTAGTGCAAAATGGATCCTGACCTTCGTCAGGATGACGCCCGTGACGATTGGCAGGTTTGCGACCAACGTCAGTCACTCGATCCTCGCCATCCGCATCCCTGAAACCCGCCGTTTATTAAGATGGCAGGTCGAACGCCGAATAGCCAAGTCTGGTGGGAAGCAGACCTTGACGCGAATTCCGATGGCGTTAGCGTATTCGCGATGTTGAAAACACGCCTTTTCTGTTTTGGATATGAATCCCCATCACAGTTCGCGAACAACGCCAATCAAGGCTGGGACGACGAAGATAGTGCCGCCGTCTGGATCAAAGATGCCTCAGATGAAGCGGTGCTGACTTGGGGACGAGCCATCGCCGAAAGTTTTGTACCCTTCTTATTCAAACGCGCTGAAAAAGACGCCTATTCATGGGCGAATGAGAACTTCGCTTATTGGATAGAGACTGACCCAAACATTTTGGCGCATGCAAGTGAGCTGCCTGTCGTCACTGTGGGCGAGATGCCGGACTTTACCTCCCTGTCGAGCGGCGGCTGAACGTCTGCAACGGACGATGATCGCCGAATGATTTCACGCCGTGCCGCGTCAGTTATTGAAGGCTCTCTTCACAAGACCGGACGGTCTCCTAACCACCCAAATCCGTCATCCCCGCGCAGGCGGGAATCCATCTCCTGACCTCGCATCTGGTCCGAAGCTGGTGAGATGGATCCCCGCCTGCGCGGGGATGACGCTGTGAAACAAGTGGCCAGCTTCCCACCCAAATCCCACCCGGTGAAGGCTGTGATTTTCCTGTTCTTCGAGAGCAAGAGATGATGGAGGACGGTCGAGCGCCGCGCGGTTCATGCGCGCGGCGCCGTGAAGGAGGCGGAGGAAGGACAGGCCGATTGCCGCCGCCAGACCAGCAGCCAAGCCGCCATCCCGCCCGCGCCCTCCCCAGGGGCGCCGGCAGGATCAGGCCGGCTCAGTTGGCCTTGGACAGGTCCACTTTCTCGACCCATTCGGGGTAGAAGGTCGGCTCGCGGTTGGACCAGCCGACCGCCGTGGCTGCCGCCTCGCTGATCGACTGCAACAGCAGCCGCCGCTTTTCCGGGTGAAGGTGCGGCAGGCTCGCCGCCGCGCAGAAGGCGCCTGGCAGCCAGGGCCGTGCCCCCGCCCCCAGCAGCCGCTCATAGAGGAAGCGATAGGCCGAGAAGCTCGCCAGCCGGTCCTGCCCCAGGTCGAAGGCGGACACCGTCACCAGCGGCGCCATGAACGGCTCCACCTGGTCCAGCCCGCTATCATCGGGGACATGCGCCTTGATCTCGACCAGCCGGCCATAGATGCGCGCCTGGGCGCGGATGCTGGCTTCCTCGACCATGTCGCGCGACCATAGCTTCATCGCGTCGCGGCGATGCAGCCCGATGTCCAGCGATCTGCGAATATATCTTTGCGTGGCCGACGGGAAACTGGCGAATTCCCGCAATTCCGCCAGGGTAATGGCCCCGTCCGCCGGTCTTGCACTCGTGCCCATTGCTCATGCCCTCCGACTTGAAGTCGATCAGCAGAACATGCGCCTCACATGGTTAGCAAAGGCTTAACGGGCACCTGTCCCACCGATTGTCACAAGGGACCAGATTTCGTTTTGCAGTGCAACATGATATTTTTGTGAAATGCGACGGACCGAGGATTATGCCTCCGCTTCAACCGCTTCGGGTGCCAGCAGCCAGGCCAGCCCCGCCGTCGCATCATCGAAGATCCGCAAATAGGGCTGCGTCATTTCGCGCTTCACTTACAACCGGGTGATCGCGCTGCCGGTGATGATGGCGATCCGCCGCGCCTTGGGAAAATCGCCCAGATTCGCGCGGAAGGACGCGACCGCCTCCTGCGGCTGGGCGCTGCTGGCGCTCATGTCCATGCGCAGCAGATAGCCCGGCTTGAACCCCTCGGCCAGGAAGCGGGCCTTGCACTCGCGGGCATAGGCCGCGACTTCCTCCGCGGTGAACAGCTTGGACCATTTGATGTCCAGCAGGTTCAGATCATGGCGAAATTCGATGTGGTACATGGCGCAATCTCCTGCGCGCTCCCTGCCATGACCGGGTTAATATTTCGCCTCAGGGGCGCCCTGCTCAGGCCGGGCGCCGCTCCAGCACCGCGCCGATCATGCTGCGCCACACCGCCACGTCGCCGGCCCGCGCCATGTCGGCATCGGGTTCGCGCAGCGTGTGCAATATCGCATAGGCATCGTCGACATGGTCGGGCCAGGCCGCATCCACCGCGCCCGCCGCATGGGGATCCTTGCCGCCACCATTCAGGCTGAGCTGGCGCCCGGCCAGCACGCGGGCAATGCGTTCGATCGCGGGGGTGGTGGAAGTCGGCATCGTCGTCTGCTCCTCTCGCGCGGGAAGCCGGCCTGCCGCCTGATGGCGGTCGGGGCCGCGCTTGCCCGACTGGAATAACATGGATTTTCGCGGTCCGCTATCGGTCAGCGATCAGGCTTTTCGGGCCGGGGCTTTTCGGGAAATCCAGAAGACGGCACCGGTTCGCCGTCATCGTCGGGCCGGCTGGTCGCGGGCGGGTCCGACGCGTCCATGCTGTCTTCCAGCGCCTCGTCCAGCTTCTTCTCGCTCTCGCGCCTGGTATCGCTCATCTGCGCGTCTCCTTTTCTCCTGCCGGATCAACCGACAGGGTGACGCCCCGGTTCCCCACGCCGCCGCTTCGACCAACCGCCAAGCCGCTTCGACCAGCATCGCGCGCGGGGGGCGACAGCGCCGGCAAGCTGGCGTAGATATCCTCCATGACACTTCCCACCGAAGACGGGCCACGCGGCGTGGCGCCTGCCGTCGCCCTTTATTCCATCATCGGCTTCTGGTTCTTCTATGCCGTGCTGATCAGCCTGCGCGCGGCGGTGGTCGGCTTTGATTCCCAGATCGAGATGGCGGCCCGCCGCGCGGTGGTGACATTGATCGGCATCATCGTCACCTGGGTGCTGTACCTGGTGCTGCGCCGGTTCGACGGCAAGCCGCTGATGATCCGGGTGGTGGCCGCCTTCTCGCTCGCCGCCCCCTTCGCGCTCGCCATGGCGGCGGCCAATTTCTATGTCTTCAACATCTATGACCCGGTCAGCATGTTCCCCGATGCGGATCATGAGAAATATACCCAACAGGGCTATGCCCTGACCGCGATCCTGGAAGATGCGCTCAGCCGCTATTTCTTCCTCGCCGCCTGGGCCGGCCTCTATCTCGCCCTGTCCTATGCCAGCGAAGCGCATCGCACCGAACGCCGCGCCGCGCGCCTCGAACGCGCCGCACAGCAGGCCGAACTGCGCTCGCTGCGCTATCAGGTGAACCCGCATTTCCTGTTCAACACGCTGAACTCGCTCTCCTCGCTGGTGATGAAGGACCGGCGCGACGAGGCCGAACAGATGATCATGTCACTCTCCAATTTCTACCGCACCAGCCTCACCGGCGATCCGCTCGAT
>JAESGL010000308.1_pt1 | contig 31271 bp, 44 predicted proteins | sample 9269711 | NCBI WGS metagenome assembly JAESGL01 (sample SAMN14515918, study PRJNA621676) | algae metagenome | isolation source: Kastovskya adunca ATA6-11-RM4 and co-occurring heterotrophs from soil and... | place: Chile: Atacama Desert | collected 2011-06-27
CCGCCTCCTGCTCACGCAGGATCCCGATGATCTGCTCTTCCGTGAACCGTGATCGCTTCATTCTGTCCGTCCTTTCAAGGGGCGGACTCTAGCTATTCCTGGAGGAGTTTCAGGGGGTCACGTCACCTCACCTACCTCGTCTGATGAATGGTCAACCACCCAAGCGTCCAGGATCGGCTTTTTAATCTTACGGTGAACGACGTAGGCGGCGTCCCTGAGAAGGCTTTCGCAGGCTAGGCGATTACTCGCGGTCACTTCGATGTCCTCATTGATCGCAGCGGACTTCAGATATCCCGACCATGACTTCGGCTTTCCCATCACGCGCCTCCCAGGATGACCGAAGTCGGATGGTCGCAAGCTCCGGCCCAGCGACGGGCTTCAGCGCGGGTCCGGAAGAACTTCACGCGCACCGTCACATCATCGTCCGTCCACTCGACGGCGGCCTTGGCCCAGGCGGGCATTTGAATCGGAGTGGCGGTCAGTTCAGCAAGGGTTGGCATTAGGCCAAGCGTCCCCGTGAGCGGACTCGGGTGAGCCGCGTTAGTCATCTTACTAGCTTTCTTCCAAGTGTTGAGTGCGGGTTGGCCAATGGTCACGCGGCTGGCCCGCTCTATTGACTTGAGTTGTAGCTGGAAAAACCTTGTTTGTCAAAGTCAAGCAAAAGATATGATGCTTGCGAAACATCAAATGGCAAGCAAATAGGATACTGACACGCACAGTCTGGGCTTAAATACAAGTGTGGAAACTCAAAACGCCAAAGCAAAGCCGAACCGACTGCTTAAGTGGTTCCGTCGTCGCATACTCAAGAATTTTTTTTCGGCCTTCCGCTGGTCAGGACGCGCGCTGGCCTGGGCGTGGTCGGCTGCGTTGGCCGTCCTACATTTCCTCAACCTGATTGAGGACGACGTATCTCCGCCCAGGCTCAGTTCGACGAAGGTCATGATCTGGGGGGCGATGGGTGTGGGCACCTATCTGATCGGGAAGCTTCAGTTCACTGGCGAGAGCCTGACCGTCACTGAAACGTCTGTCGTGGCGATCCTGACGCTAGCCGCCGGTTTGATGAAGTTCAGGCGAGATCAACAGGACGAACGGGACGGGCGTGGCCGCTGGGGCGGATACGGTGGCGGCTATGGTGGCCGATCCGAAGTCGGGGACGACGATCCGATCGATCCATTCGCTGATCCGGAGTGATCCACAAGAATGAGAACGGACGGTGAACAAAAGCCCGACGAATCGGTTATCCAGCCCGTGGGTCGTGGCGTCCCAATGCTGAGCTATCCGTGGGCTTCAACGCCAAATACCGATTTTGGAATCGCGAGAATTGGCGCGGCTATTGCCCGACCATCGGGGACATGGACCGGCGGTCCTGGTCACTGACGCTGACTTGTCAGGCGTGTCGGCTCCAGGTCGCCACTGACCCCCAAAAGATAATCCGACTTCGGGGACCGGCGTGGTCACCCTGGGGTCGATCCGCACCTTGTCCGCGCCTTGGGTGTCACGGTCGGATGAGGCTGGAGGCCTATGATCCCAGGTCCGGCTTCAAGGTCGAAATCTAAACTTCGACGATCGTCACCTCGAACTCCGGACCCTCGACCTGAAGCTTGAACGCCAAGGTCTGGGCTAACGTGTCGAACGTTCTAAGGACAATGAACCGGTGTGTGGTGGGGCGATCCCGATCTCCCAGGACGACATGGTCGATTTCAATCACTTCGTTGAAGGTCGCGCTGAAGATTTGGTCGCAATAGAGATCAACGTCACGGCAATCGCTAAACGTCCCACGACCAGCGGCCAGATAGATCGGGTCCAATCGTCCGGTGAGGCACTTATTCGGAGTGAGGACGGCCACCTCAAACATCACGCCGCCTCCAGTATGGGGAGACGGTTCAACCGGTTCACCCGTGCGGCCTTCTCCGAAGTCGGATCGGTCGGTTTGTCGATCAGGTGATCGGGGTGGCTGAGGCGGAAGGCGATCGCCTGGGTTTCCGTTTTGAAGCGGAACTTCAAACCCGACACCTTGAGCATGACGAATTCTGAACTGCCGAACACGAAAATCGCGAGTTCGTCCAAGCGTTGGCACTTTTCCCCCCACGCGAACTGTCGAACGCCAGTCCAGGTCCGCTCCGTGAGGTCGGCCTCAATGCCGATCGTGGTCCAGACGACGCGGCTCATTGGGTCAGCCTCGGAAGACGATTCAGGACATCGACGATCGGGCTCCAGTGGACGCCTTCGGTCGCCGGTTGGTCCAGTAGGTGGTCGGGATGCGTGAGGCGGAAAGCTATCGCCTGGGCGTCCGTGGCGAATTCAAACTTCAACCCGGTCCTGGGGACCGCTAAGCGCACTCCGCGCCAGCCATAGACAACACGATCCGTGTCCGCCGCGACTTCTGACAAAGCGATCCAGGTCCGCTCTTCCAGTTCGGAGGCGATGCTGATGCTGGTCCAGACGTAGCGGCTCATTGGCTCGCCTCCAGCCTCGGAAGACGGTTGAGGCGGTTCACCCGTGCGGCTTTTTCCGGCTCAGGATCGGTCGGTTCATCGATCAGATGGTCGGGATGAGTGAGGCGGAAAGCTATCGCCTGGGTTTCCGTGTCGAACTCGAATCTGAGGGTTGTGACCGGCTCACTAAGGGTTAACTCAACGGGTTGCGTTTTATCACCCGGCGGATTGGGTGCGGTCCTACCGGTCAACAATGCGACGACATCAGACGAACTGATCCCGTCGATAACATGCGTCGTGATTTTTCTGATTTCTTCGCTGTGTTGCTGGGAAAGGTTGGCCCAGGTCCGCTCAGTCAGGTCGGCCTCAATGCCGATGGTGGTCCAGACGACGCGATTCACTGGCTCGCCTCCCAGGCCAGCCGCGCCCGCTCATAGTGCGGACGAAGCTCCGGACGCTCCTGCGTCAGGGCGTCGAACGTGCTGGCGACGATCGGGAACTCGGATGGTCGTATCGACTTCGTCGCGGCCTCCAGGCTGACGAACGTCGGAAACAGGTCTGGAAACTCGATGATGGGATCGATGGCAAGGCCTCGTTGTGAGGCTTCCCACAAGTCCGAGACGTATGGTGGGAACCACGTTCCGCGAATTTCAAATCTCGCGATGTATGCGAGGTGATAGCTGTCGCCGACCCGGTGGAACTCCACTTCGCCCCAGTCCTCGTCACAAGTCACTTCATTCGGAATGATCTCATCCGGGTCAGCATCATCTTCGATGTAGGCCCAGAGCGCGACGCGGGCGTCGGCCAGCTTTATCGCAGCGAGGAATCGTTGTTCGGCGCCCGTCATGCGCGCGCCTCCAGTTCGGACCGCTCTGCCTCCCGATCACCCAGGTAGTCGATAGCGGAGGCCATCCCCTTCATGTCCTGGTGGAAACGGTTGAGGACCGGTGCGATCAAACCCAGGCGGTTGCCCAAATCCGTGAGCGTGTTCAGGATCATGGTCAGGCCGTCGTCTTCGACCACGCCGTGAAGGGATAGCTGGACCCGAAGGCGTCCGACTTCGGCTTCCAGTTCGGTGATGCGTTCGGCGTCAGTCACGCAGCCACCTCCAGGGTGACGTGGGGGTGGCGGAACCGCTTCACCTTGGCGATCTCGCTATCCGTGGCGCCGAAACGGAAACGGAAGGTGCTGAACGGATAGGCGGGGTCTATGGGCCACAGAAAAGGGGCGGGGGAATAATCGATGGTGGCGCGGATGATGCTGAACGGCTCACCCAGGCTGATCCCGACTTCGTCCAGGAGGCGATCCTGAATCTCGCAAGCGAGTTCGTGGCGAATATGGCCAGTGTCGTCGGGTTTGATCTTAATATGGACTTGCATAATACTCCGAATGGATTGATAAAATACTCAACTACAAAAACATTGTAACTGAGGGCGTTGTTGCCTGTCATTATTTATGACGCAACAGATCAGGTTATGGGCGGACTTAACGTCCGACCGTGTAGAGCTTTGATGACTTGCCGTGTTTGCTGCTAACCTTGGACCCGGCGATCGAGGTCAGGCGGGTCAGTTCGCGACCGAATGACTGGAGGTTTTCCAAACGGGCCTGACCCGGATAGGCGATCTCCATCCAGGCCTGGAAAATCTCGAACAAATATGAGGCCTGACAGTCATCGAGGGGGCGGGTCAGCGTTTTGATCCAGTGTTCGACACGGCCAAGGTGACGCTGGTCCCGCTGGATCGTGTTGATCGCGTCGAGGTCAGCGGCGTTCGCATACAGGGGGGCGTCAGCGTCTTCGTCCACCGCCCGCCACATCGCCAAGGCGTCGAAGGCCTCGATGTCGGCGCGCTTCATCTGGGCGGGCGTCTCGACCTGGAGGTATCGGCGGTTTCCGGTTTCGTCCCGGATCACGGCGGCGATCTCTTTGTTCGAACATCCGATGAATGTGCTGACCAGGGTCCGATTGCTGGGCTGGCAATAGAGCTTGCGGAGGTCGCGCTGGCGCGTGTGCATGATGTCTTTGAGGCGTTCGTTCTCCGCCTTGCTGATCCCGGCCAGTTCATCAAAAAACATCACAGGAACAACGCTCAACTGATACATCTTCGCGTCATGCTCCAGAATGTCGAAGCCGACTGAGGTGGCGCATTCTTCGAGCGGCGACAAGAGATGGCGGACGGCGGTCGTTTTGCCCGACCCCTGGGGTCCGTAGAATATCGGCATCATGTGAATTGAGTGATGCCAACGACCTCGCATGTGGTTCTTCACCCGATAGATGAAGTTAGTCAGAGCGACGACGGTCGCGCGGACCAGGATGGCGTCGTGTTCGGGATCGCCGGTTGGATTCGTCACCAGGGCGGCGAACCGCTCCAGTTCTCCGAAGTCGGCGGAGGCGTCGAAGCGGACGTGATCATAAGCCTGACGGAGAAGCCGTCCCGTTTCCTGGGTTTGCCAGTTCTGGAACGCCGCCTTCAGGAGAGAATCCGAATAGATCACCGATCCCATGACGATCTGGGACGACCACATCACCATCTGGTTGATGATGAAGGCGGCGTCCCGGTCATTGCCGAACGACCCGTTGAACGACATGCGGTGACCACGGCTCTTCAGGAATGCCGGAACGAACTCTTCGACCGAATAGGGGTAGGTCCCCAGGTCGGCGGTGATCCGGCATCGGCGGAAGGTCGCGGCGACTTCGGCCTTGTCCAGATCGGTCCGATCTCGGAGGACGCGGCGAAAGATCGCCCATTCGGCTTCGTGCGCCGTGTTGGCTAAGTTCGCCTCCACGATCAGTTCGGCCAGTTCTTCGTCGGTGATGCTGACGCCCTTCCTGAGAGCGTCGTATTGCTGAATGAGGTTTGTGAAAGACATCTTGTTAGTTGGCGCGACGGTTTTTCAGTCGGGCTAGCTCCTTTGCTATTTTGGATTGTTTGATTTCTTCGTCGGTCTGACGGGGTGTGAAGCTGACACTCGACACTTCATTCATGACCGACGTGATGTCGTGGCGCAGGACGTGTGAGCCGTATTGGCGCCGGAGGTATCCGCCCAGTTCGGCGTCCAACTCCCCTTGAAGGATTTCCAGATCGCCGCGCGTCAGGTTCCGATCCGACTTCAGCCACGCCTTGATCAGAAGGCCTTGGACGGTCTGGTGACGCGATCCGCCGACATAGAGTGAGGTCAGAAGGTCGAACCAGTCTGGGTTGAAAAAACGCGGGTCATGAATCGACACTCCGTCCTGGACCCGAAGGTCCTGAGCCATGCGCTTCGCCTGGGCGATCTCTTCCGAAGTCGGCTGGCGCCGTTCGATCGCCGTCTGACGGACGAACCGGGCCTTCACGTGGTCTGGAAGGGCTTCGGCCCATCCGAGCCATTCATCCACGTCCAGGGCCTCGCCTGGGGCTCTGACGACGGTCGAGGCGAGGCCGGGTCCGTAGAGGAAGTCACCCGGATCGTAGATCGACCCATCAAGCTGATAGGCGAGGGCGTGGGACAACACGGTGAAGACCTGATGGGCTTCGTCCGGCGTCAGGTGTCGGGACACCGGCGTGACGATCCGGACCTTATGCTTCTCCGGCGTGTGAGAGTGTGAGGTGTATAGGAGGTGAGCGACGCCCAACGCGGTCAGGACCTCGCTCACTGTGTCGATCGACACGCGGGGCTGGTCGTCCTGGTGATTGTCCAGGTCAGCGATGAAGAGGGTGAGGTGGTCGGCGGCGACCGATCCGTCTCGCCAGACCCCGTGTTCGAGTTCGCCGTCAGACCGAAGTCGGTCAGAGGGTTCGAACCATGTCGGGGTCCAGCCATAGATGTCGGTCTTCGCCTCAGACGGTCGGGGATAGGTCGCCGTCTGGAGGAAGGCCTGGACGAACTCATCCCAGTCGGCGTGTTCGGCCCAGTCCGTGATTTGCGACTGATGAAGGGTCCGGTGACCCAAACGCTTCGACTGGAAAGTGTGGCGGCAATAGGAGACGGCAATCACGACATCACCGCCCACTGGTGAATGTCGTTGAGATTAGAGGTAACGAAGAAAGTCGTTTGCATAGGTTATAGGGCTCCCGAAGGCATCTTTTGGCCGGACACTTCGGGAGCCCTATCTTCGAGGTCACCCAGAGGGCGACTTCGGAAACTTGACTAGGTGAACTGTCCGGCCAAGGCGTTCATTCTTACTTATCAAGTATGCCGGAGAGTTAACTACCACCTCAATATAATTCGCACCTATATTGATTTCAGGGGCCGAAAGGCCGTATATACCCAGAAGTCCCAGGTGCCCTAAGGCTCTCAAATGCCCTTGTGGCCTGCCCATCTGGGGTATCTGGTATATATTTAATAATAATAATAATAAATTATATAGGGCATAGGGCTAGAGCCCCAGCCGGATGCTTTTGATTTATCTGGGTCCTACAGGTCCCAGTTCCCCAGATACCACGGCGAGCGGCGCACGCGCCGCCATTTGCTAGGGCGGGGCGAGTTATAATTAGGGTTAAGGCTCCCCGATACAGTATAAATAACTGTAATGAGATGCCTCCACTGTAACGCGGCCCTGACGCCGGATAACCACCCGCCAATTCCTTCTAGGCCGACCGCCAATGTTTGCCGGTCGTGCTGGCGCCAACGCAATAACGCGTATGGGCGCGCCTACACACTTCGCCATCCTGACAAAAAGCGAGAGAACTTTCTTCGTTGGTATGAGCGGAATCGCGAAGTCATCAGAGCGAAGGGGCGCGAACGATACGCAGCCCAGCCCGATCGATCCAAAATTCCCAGCTATCGCTGGCGAGAGGCGAACCCGGAGAAATACCGGGAAGGTCAACGGGACTGGAGAGCCAGAAACCCAGACCGGGTCCGCGAATACGAACGCCGGGCAAAAGAAAAGCGAGACGCCAAGCGGATCGCAAAGCTAGCCGAACTGACTAATCCGACTAACCCACCTATCAACTGAAACAGGAGAATAATGAAAAACTACGTTAGAGAACTGGGACGACGCATCCGCGCGGGTCTCGAATACTTCGAAAAGGCCTCAGAAATCGATTCTAAGGGCGTCTGGACGCCCAACTCACCCTCGCCGGTGTCACCGGACCAGGTTGTGGTGGAAGCGGCTCCTGGAGCTTCTGAGAGCGTTATTGGTCTTCCGAAGTCGGCGCCCGTAATCCCACACCGCCGAATTCCGATCCGTGACCTCCGAAATATCGTGGATGACCAGACGCGTGATCTGATCGACCGTTACGCAATCCTTAATGAGCGGATCACCGACGCCATCGGAATCGCGATGGAGCCGAAGTCGGTTTCCCCGACCCGCGCCGACCTGACCCTCCTATGGAGCGAGATCGATGATCTGAAGGCCCGTGTGCGCTCCGTCGAGACCATCGCGTCATCCGGAGAGGCCGTCGCCCACGAAGCCTACGGTGACGCCAAGGATTGCCTGAAAGCGAACAAGCGCATCGACGCCGCCATCCAGGCCATCGAAACCGCGATCCAGGCTCACCCGACCGCTCCGGAGGTGAAGTGATGGATTTCGCTGAAGCCATTCTGGCGACCCTAATGACTTGCTTCACCGTGATGGTGATCTGTCTGATGATCATGATGGGCGTCGCCACTTTCTCGATACTGACGGGCGATATGAAGGTTTGTGAAAGCCAAGGCTCAATCGTCATTACGGATCAGGTGTCGAAATGACCGACACCCTCAAAACCGTGCTGGTGAACGCTCTGAAAGAGAGTTCGGAAAACCCTAGCACCGTAATCGATCATTGGACCGAAGATGGCGAAACCACCCTTTGCATCGACCACGTGGGGCGCAATGAATGTCATTTCGATCTCGACCGTCTGGTGTCCGCGATCCGCGACCATTACGCGACCGTGCTGAGCAACATTCACGGAGAGGCTATTCAGGCCGCCCTCGTCGAAGCTTTGTTGGCCGACAAGGTAGTCACGGTCGATGGCCGTGGCCGTCTCTTCCAGGGCGACCGCGAACTGAAAACGGACCAGATGGCCCACGTTTTCGCGGACCGTTTGATCGAGGGCCTGACCCTATGACCTGGAAAGTAACCCTCAACTTTACCGCTGAATACGACCGTGGATCGGAAGATGTCGTCGGCATCGAAAGCGCGGCCCGTTGTATGACCGCACTTGCGAGCCGTAAGTGCGGTCACGTCAAACTGGAGTCTGACGGGTATATCAAAAATCAGATCACCGGCCTGACGGTTGTCTTTCCCGACCAGATGGAGGCCGCCATTTTCCTCGCCTCGATCAGTGAAGACCAGGAGCGAGCCTCGCTCTTCCGGACGTTCTGGGGAGACGGCGAATGACATATAATGATGAAATCTGCCGTTACACCGGCAAAGTGAAGCACGCGAGCGAGTGGGAAGCCGAAAAAACAATGAAGCGGCGGAAGGCGGCTGGAAAGCTAACCCGCCCCGTTCAAGTCTATTTGTGTTGGGTCTGCGACTGTTACCACCTGGGCGGCATCCGGGTCTTTAGAGAGGACCTGACCTAATGACCACGAAGACCTCAGCCTTCAGACCAGTCGAATATCGGGGATCATACGATGTGGTGAGCCACATGTGGTCAGCCACGCCAGAGACCCACGACCTGAAAGTCCGCCCATCTGATCAAGCTCTGATCATGACCCACAAGGATGGATCGGAAACGATCGTCCCGATCGGCGGGCTCATAACCGTTGAAGATGACAAGCTGGTCCTGGTCCGGCGACGGGAGAGTTTTGTCACGGTTCGATAGGTCAGCAGAAGCGAACGAATATCGCCGTCTCTACAACCGAAGTCGGTGGCGGAAACTGCGTCGGGATCACCTCGACGCCAACCCGTTCTGCAAGTTCTGTGAGGCTCAGCAGCGGGTCACACTGGCCCGTGTGGTGGACCACGTCACGCCCCATCGTGGATCAGAAGATTTGTTCTTCGACCCCCTGAATCTCCAGGGTTTGTGTAAGCCACACCACGACGCCTCTAAGGCTCAGCAGGAACGCGGCGGCTGGTCCAGCATGTCCGACGCCAACGGATATCCAATAGACCCTTCCCATCCCCAAAACAGAGGCGGGTTCTGATGGCGGGCGAGATGAACCCAGTCATCACCCTGGTCGGCGTGAGCCCGCAAGAGTGGGACGAATGGGCGACGGATAATGAGGTGGTGTATTGGCTATCTGGGCGCCGCATACGTGCGACCTACCCAGCCTTTGGGACATGGGTCCCTCAATACGTCCTGACCCTGGTCCTCTTTGATCCCGCTAGAGAGTTTGAGGTGATGATGGTTTGGGCTGACCACCTCGAAGAGTGATGGTCGTGATCTTGGCTGGCTTGGCCAGCACGTCGGCCACCGCATCGATCTTAGCCTGGATCAAAGCGGCATGGCCCACCATGGATCGGGACAGGGCCGGGATGTCTGGGGACTTAGGTATAGGCGGGGCCTTGGGCTTTTGCTCACGCTTAGCTCTCTCGACCGCCCGCGCCGTGCTGCGTTCGTTCGCGCCTTTTTCATGATACCACTTAAGACAATGAAGTTTGTTCTTGCACTTTCGACAAATCAGGTTCCCACGCCTCAGGGCTAGACCTGAGATGTTGACGTTTACTTCCAGACGGACACTACAATCGGTGCAATACATATCCCGATCATACCGCAACCGACGCCTCGAATACTAAATAAGAGTGATGGTCGGGCACGATCGTCGCTCCTTTCGGATTGATGAAGCCGGATTGGTCGCTCCCACGACCGGTCCGGCGGATCAACAGAGGGGAGGGGGTGGTCGAAGGACCAGCGATGACGCTCGCCAGAGACCGTCGCCCCCCACAACGCGGACATCTGCGAAAATCGAAGTCCATTTTTCAGCCCTGGGCGCCGCCTTCGGCGTGGCCTGTCGGCCTGGGCGGACACCCGGCTAAGGCCGGTCGCCGCGACTGGGCTCCTAAATATTGGCATGTCAAAGCCCAGAGGGCGTCCCCCTAAGCCCATCCAAGAAAAACACCTCGCCGGTGATCCCGGCAACCGTCTGTCAGCCGATGCGAAATCCGCTCTCGACGCTGGCCAGCACCCCGTCCAAAACGTCACCCCCCTGACCATGCCTCCGATGTCGAAGCCCGCCCAGGCGATCTGGCGCGAGGTGGTCCAGTCACAGTTGGACGGCGTCTATGGGAACACCGACAAGTTCCAGATCGCCGCCTATTGCGAAGCGGTGGCCAAGTTCCAGATGGCGTCGGCCCGTCTGGCGAAGGGTGAATGGACGACCGAAGGCTCGATGGGTCAGGTCACGGCCAGCCCGTTCGTCGCCATGCAGAAAGATGCGATCGCCCAGATCAACTTGCTGGGGCCGTCGCTCTTCCTGACGCCGGTGGCGCGCCAAACCATGCGTTCGGCGACTTCGGACAAACCGACACTGGGGAGCCTGACCGGGGGGCTCATCCAGTGATCCCGGAGGTTAAGCCGAACCCTTGCTTCCACCGGTCACCGAAGTCGGAGGGGGATTTCAACCACGAACGCGTCGAACGCGTCATCCAGTTTATCGAGACTTTCTGTCTCGTCACGGAAGGCCCTCACGTCGGCCAGCCGATGAAGCTGCGTGAATGGCAAAAGGAATTCATCCGCGACGTTTACGGCCCGACCCGTGAGAACAACCTTCGCCTGATCCGTCAGGCGATTTTCTCAATGCCGAAAAAGAACGGGAAGACCGGCCTGATGGCGCCGCTCCTACTGGTCCACTTCGTTGGTCCGGAGTCAGAACCCAACGGCGAAATCTATTCAGCGGCCAACGACCGCCTCCAGGCGTCGATCATCTTCGATGCGGTCAAAGCCCTGATCGAGGTCAACCCGACGTTGGCCAGCATCATTGATATTTTCGCCAACAAAACCATGATCGTGAAGCCGTCTAGCGGCCTGAAACGATGCCAAGGGTCGAAGTTTCGCGCCCTGTCTGCGGACGCCTCGACCAAACAGGGCTTCAAGCCCAGCCTGATCATCTATGATGAACTCGGCGAGGCTCCGAACGCCAAGCTTTTGACAGCCCTCCGCTACGGTTTCGCCTCGCGCAAAGAGCCGCTTTTCGTCGCGATCTCGACCCAGTCCCATGACCCTCAACATCCGATGAGCATCCTCATCGACGATGGTCTTACGGGTCAGGACCCCACCACGGCTTGCCACCTCTACGCCGCGCCCGATGACGCTGCGATCGACGACCGTGAGGTTTGGTTCGGCTGCAACCCCGCGCTGGGTGATTTCCGCGACCTTGGAGATTTCGAAGCTCAGGCCGGTCGCGCCGCGCGCCTCCCGTCAGAAGAGCAAGGCTTCCGCCTCTACCTCTACAATCAGCGGGTTTCGATGCATGCCAGCTTGATCCCTCAGAAGCTTTGGAAACGCGCCGCCGACGACTTCGAGATCGAAGAGAAGGCCGAAGTGTACCTGGCCCTCGACCAGTCAGGTCGCTTCGACCTCACGGCCCTGTCGATCCTCACGGTGGAGCCCGACTTCGGAACCACGGAAAAGCCGCTCAGGACCTCGACCCTGTTCTGGAAACCCGCCGATCTCCTGCGTGAGCATTCGAACCGCGACGGCTTCGACTACGTCGCCCAACACATCCAAGGAAACCTCCGGACCTCGCCCAAGGAATCGATCGATCCGATGGTGACCGCGCTCGCCGTGGTCGAACTGGCGACTAAGTATCGGGTGAAGGCTTTGGCCTATGACCGTTGGAAAATAGACGAGTTCCTTCGTTGCCTGGACCACCTCCAGTTCGAAGCTCAGATCGGCCCAGGTGATGGCTTGCGGCTGGAGCCGTGGGGGCAGGGATACAGGGATATGGATGTGGCCGTGAATGCCCTCCAGGCGGCGATCACTGACGACCGACTTCGGCACGATGACAACCCGATCCAGAACTTCTGCGTCTCCAACGCGATCACGACCCAAGACCCAACCGGCGCGCGCAAGCTGGATAAGTCCAAGTCTCGCTTCCGCATCGACGGCGCGGTGACGCTCGCGATGGCTTTGGGCTTGATGGAACGCGATCGAACGACATCGAACGTCATCACAAACCCATTCGAAGACCCCACTTACAACCCCTTCGCCGGAGCCTGGGGAGCCGCCGCCTAAATACGGCATGGCTCTATTCGGCTTCGGAGAAAAACGCTCCAGGACTCAGAAATCATTCAACATTACGGGAAGCGGCAGCAGCGACGCCGCCCTGATGATCAATGGCACCCCCGGAGCATTCTCCGGCGAACGCGTCACCGAAACGGACGCCATGGGTGTTCCGGCGATCTCAGCCGCCGTCCACGCGATCGCATCGACGTGCGCTTCTCTTCCGCTCAATCTTTACCGCCGCACCGGCGAGGGTCGGGTCAAAGCCGGTCCAGGTGATCCGCTCCAGCGCATCATCCACGATGTGGTGAGCCCGCGTTCGATGATGACGGCGCCCCAGTGGGTCTATTGGGCGGTCACCCGGCTCCACCTGTCGAACCGGGCCATCACCTACATCGAGATGAACGCGAAGAACCGCGTCATCGGCTTCATGCCGTTGGATGAGAAGCGGGTTCAGGTCGAGATCGACGACGACAACGTCCGGACCTACGTCCACACCGACGACTTCGGGCGAACGAAGCGGATACCGGCCTGGAAGATTCTCGACTTCGCCAAGGGTCCGATCACCCACGACGGTCAGACCACCAACCCGATCCAACTGAACCGCAACATCATCGGCGAGATGATCGCGGCCCAGCGTTCGGCCTCTCACATGTTCCAGAGCGGAGGCATCCCCGCTCACGTCATCACTCAGCCGCAGGGATCGCCGGAGGCGATGGCGCGTGGCGTCGAAAGCATTTGGGCGGGTCTGCGTAGCATTCGGGCGAAGAAACTCCCGGCTCTACCGATGCCGAACGGTTTCGAGATCAAGGCCATTGGCTCTGACGCGAAGAACCAGCAACACGTCGAACTTCGCGGCTATCATCTTGGCGAAGTCGCGCGCATCTTCAACATTCCGCCGTCGTTCATCCAGGACCATTCAAAATCGACGTATTCGAACGTCGAACAACTCAACATCCACTTCAGCCAGCACACGATCCGCCCGATCCTGGTCATGATGGAAGCTGAGATGAACGCGAAGCTTTTCGCGGACCGTAATCGCTCCAGCTACGTCGAATTTGAGATGGCTGGATTGGAACGCGGCGATCTGAAGACGCAATACGACAGCTTCCGGATCGGCATCCACGGCGGGTTCCTGACCCCGAACGAAGTCCGCGCCAAGCTCAACATGGAAGCCAAGGAAGGTGGAGACGAACTCTACATCCAGGGCGCCACCGTCCCGATGGCCCAAATCGCCGACATCCTGGACGCAGAGCCGGACGCCGAAGTCGGAGCCGAAGAACCCAACAAAGAGAACGAAGAGCCCGACGCGGCCCTGGAGGAAGATGACAATGGATAAGCTAGAACGCCGGACATACGGCCAACCCGAAACCCGCGCCGTTCGCGCCGACATCGCCGATGGGAAGACCGCCGGTGGATATGCCGCTCTCTACAACAGCCCCAGTGAAATCCTGGGCGACTTCCGTGAGGTTTTGGCTCCAGGCGCCTTCGACGAAAGCCTTCGCAAGGTCGCCGCTGGCGAGGCGAACGTTTACCTCTTCTGGCAACACGACCACGCCGACATTCTGGCTTCGACCCAGTCCGGAACCCTCCGTCTCTTCGGCGACGACCTGGGCCTGAGGTTCGAATTCGACATCGATGGTTTGGACGAGAAGCAACGGAAGACGCTGGCTCGCAAAGACCTCCAGGTCAGCTTCGGCTTCTACACCCACCGCGACGCCTGGGAAGACAAAGCGGACGGCGTCTTCGTTCGGACGGTCTTCGAACTCGAACTGACCGAAGTCTCTCTGGTGACCTATCCGGCCTATTCGGCGACTTCGGTCGCCCTACGGAGCCGTGACGCCTGGGTGGCTGAGCGGAACGCCGTTGAGACGAAGGAGATCATTCGTGAGGCCCTCCAAACTGGACCCACCGAAGATGAAATTCGAGAGTCGGCCAGCCGGTTCGAGGAACTACGTATGGAATTGCTTCGTCGTCATGCTGACAACGTCAGTAAGCGGTGATTAGACCGGCCTGAGAGCCAGTCATCGCGGGTCAAAACATAAATATCTCCAACAACAGTCATCACGACTTTTATTGGAGAACTGAATGAATACCTCCCGCGAACTTCGCCAACGTAAGGCGGAAATCGAATTCCAAGCCCGCGCCAAGATGGACGAGATGGAGAAGCTGGCCCCCGAAGCTCGGGGTGAAGCCGAAACCGAAGTCCGTCGTATGCTGGCTGAGGCCGACAGCTATGGCTCTCGCGCCGACCTGAGCGACGATCTGGCCAAGCGCGAGAAGATCGCCAACGAAACCGACTTCGATCGTCCGTCGCAGACCCGTTCGGCCAAGTCCGCTGAAGGTGGACGTGAAGCTGAGCAACGCGCCGCTTTCGTTTCCTATCTACGCGGTGACATTTCCGCTCGCGAACTGCGTGCGATGAACGTCGCAACCGACGCCAAGGGTGGTTTCACCGCTCCGTCCTCGACTCAGTCGGAAGTCCAAGTCGCACGCGGCGAAGTCGGTCCGATGATCGACGGCGCCAACGTTACGATCCTGTCCACCGACAACGGCAACGAGATTTTCCAGAACTCGTTGGACGACCGTTCAAACGTCGGTTCGCTGATCGGTGAAGCGACTGAAGCTCCGGAAACCGACATCACCCTGACGCAACGCGCCCTGGGTGCGTTCAAATACACGTCGGGTAAGGTCATGATCTCGAATGAGCTTCTGCAAGATTCGAACACCGACATCGTCGCCCTGGTTTCGAACGCTCTGAACGATCGTATCGCCCGCATCCTGAACCGTCACTTCACCAACGGCACCGGCTCTAACCAGCCCCATGGCATTGTCACCGCCGTGGCTGCTGACGCATCCAAGCTGGTCACCACGCTGGGCGCCAAGGCCGTTGCGGACGAACTTTTCGCCCTGCAACACAAGGTGGCTCCGGCTTACCGCGCCGCTGGTAAGTGGATGTTCTCGGACGCCTTCCTTCTGGAAGCTCGCACTCTGAAGGACGCTGAAGGTCGCTACATCTGGCAACCCGGCCTGACGGCTGGCGCCGAAGGGACGATCCTGGGCAAGCCCTACGTGATCAACCCGGACATGGTCACGACCGCCGGTTCGATCGGCGCCATCTATGGCGATCTGAAGGGTTACACCTTCCGTAAGGTCAGCGACTACTCGATAAAGCGTTCGGATGAACTGGCCATGACCTCGGATCAAGTCGTGTTCGTCGGCTTCGGTCGTTACGATGGCGATCTGATGAACCCGAACTGCGTCGCTGGTCTGAAGATCAAGGCGTAAGATGAAAGCGCGCATGATCACCGCGCTGATGAATGGAGCCGGGGGCCTTGTCCCCGGCGACATCGTCGAAGGCGAGCGGGCCAAGAGATACTTGGCCGCTGGCTATGCGATCCCGGTCGTGGAGACACGGAAGGCTGAAAAGGCCGTCCGTAGTGGACCGACCAAAGAGACGCGATAATTTCTGGGAGAAATAAGCGCACTATCCTTGAGAGCCCGGCGTCCCCCGCCGGGCTTTTTCATGCCCGCCCATAAATATGAGCATGAACTGGCTCAACCTCCGCCGCGTATCGGCTCCCCTGGATACTGTCGTCAGCCTCGCCGAAGCGAAGCGTCACCTGAACGTCTTCCACAACGATGACGACGCCCTGATCAACGCCCTGATCGAACAAGCGACCTCGCATATCGAAGGCCCGAACGGGATCGGTCGATGCCTCCTGACCCAGACCTGGAGACAGAGCCACGACCGCCTGGAAGCCATCTCGCTCAACCTGGGACCGGTGATCTCCATCGACGCGATTGAAGTCCTGGGGGAAGTGATGGAGCCGGATCAATACGTCGTGGACCTCGACCTATCTGTCCCCGTCATCGTCAGGGCGCCGAATACCAACTGGCCGTCTTTCACTCCACAGCCCGGTGCCGTGAAGGTGACGTTCAAAGCCGGTTATGGCTCCGATCCCGAAACGGTCCCGGCGGTCCTGCGTCGGGTGATCCTTCTCCTGGTCGGCCACTACTCCGCCCATCGGGGTGACGAAGACCAACCGATCCCGGCTGAGATCGACCGCATCCTGAGCAACTACAGGGCCGCTCAGTAACGCCGCCGCCCTAAATATTGGCATGGAATTCACTGTCACATTTTTCGCCGATTACGATCACCGCATCCCGAACGGGACGGTCGCCTATCTGGCCGACAACACCTATCCCGGCGTCCCCGCTGACGCCGTTGAGATCATCCTCGAACGCGGGCTGGGTGAGGTCGTGCCCGACGACATCCTTGGCGATGACGAAGACGACGGCTCCGATCCCGAACTGGTCACGAAGCTGAAGCGGACCCGGATGAGGAAGAAGTGGGGTCCGCAATGATCCCGGCTGGCAAGTTCCGCGATCGCGTAAACGCTCAGCGTCAGACAAAAGCCAGCGACGGTTACGGGAACACAGTCGCCGGATGGGCTCCCCTATGGTCAGGGATCGCGGCCTATATTCTCCCGCTCCGTGGGGGTGAGGAAGTCCGCGCCGGTCGTCTGATTTCGAAGAACGCCTTCGAGATCACCCTTCGCCAGAGCCCGACCACGAACAAGCTCGCGCCATCCGACCGGCTGGTCAACGCCCGCTCAGGCGTCGTCTATGAGGTCCGCCACATCGCCGATTTGAAAGGTGAGGGGAGGGATTGGCTGGTGACTTGCGAGGTCGTCAGGTGATCCGCACTTCGGTCAACACGACCCAGTTCCGCGCCAATTTCGCCGCCTACGCGCGCGACGTGAAAGAGATGTCTGATCAGGCGAGCGAGCGGTCAGCCCGCGCGATGCGGAACCAGATGAAGCGCATCGCGCCCCGGAAGACGGGAAAGCTGATCAGCACGATCGAAGCGGTGAAGGTCCAGGACGGCTGGGAGGTCCACTCCGGCGGCGCCGTGACGACGAAGCGCGTCGGTGGCCGATCGTTCGCGTTCGACTACGCTTTGATCCAAGAGTTTGGGACGAAGTCGGGACGGCGCGCTGATCCGTATCACCGGCCAGCCCGCTCCAAGGCCCGTAAGAGCCACCGCGCCCGCATCCGCGCCGGGATCAAGCGCATCGCCCGCAAATACTCCCCCTGACCCCTCCTGGGGTAAATATTGGATGGCAAACCACCCAGCCCTCCCGCTCCAAAAAGCAATCTTCGACGCCCTTCTGGCCGACACCGCCCTGAACGCCGTGATCGACGGGCGGGTCTATGACCACGTCCCGAATGACGCCGTCTTCCCATACGTCGTGATCGGCGAGGACGCGTTCTCGCGTGATCTTTGGCAACACGAATGCTTCGTGATGATCCAGGGCTTCACCTCACAAAACGGCCTCACCGGCGTGAAGCGTCTGGCCAACCTGATCCAAGTGATCCTGGACGTGGAGCTTCAGGTGGAGGGCTATCTGACCCAGGAATGGTCGTTTGAAGAGAGCCGGTTCTATAAAGATGAGGAAGGCGGAAACTTTCAAATGGTCGAAGTAAACTTCAGGTATCTCCTGGACCCAGACACCTACTAGGGACCGCCCAATAGAGGGGTGACGATAAATAACGGGAACATCCTAACACAAGGAAATCCCATGGCAGAAAATCGTCTTCAACAAACTAAGGGTCAGCGTTACTTCATCGAAAAAGGTGATGGCGCCACGCCTGAGGTTTTCACCCGCATCGGTCTTATTAACTCAAATTTCTCGCTCAGCGCAGCCGCAAACCTGACTGAGGCCGAAATTCCTGATCTGAACGACTTCGACAAGCCTTACGCGATCTCTCGCGAAGTCCGCTCGATCGACGTATCGCTGGAAGGCTCCGGCAACGTGGATCACCGCTATGTCTATGACATGCTGGCCCTGCAACTCTCCGGCGCGACCGTCAATCTGAAAGTCCGTCAGGACAACGCTTCGACCGGCTGGACCCTGACTTGCCCTTACATCCTGGAGACGTTCACGATCGACGGCCCCTACAAAGAGCAAGCGACTTGCCAGATGTCCTGGAAGCAAAACGGGACGCCGGTTCTGACGAAGAACGCCTAAGACCGACTTCGAAGACAAAAAGAGACCCGGTGAATGATCACCGGGTCTTTTCTAATTTCATCGCTTCGTCGAAGCTAATCACCTCATTCGTCTCGACGATTTCGACGGCCATCAGTCTGGCGAACTCTTCGTCCGTCAGTTCTTCCGGCGCCACTGGGTCTCCCGGTTTCTTCGGCGGCGAGTTCGCGGCGACCCAGCCCTCACGCAGCTTGCCGATTTCCCAAAGGGTCATCCGGCGCAAGCTTTCCGGGTCTAGGCCGATGGCTCCGGCGAGTTTCCAGTATTCGCCCCATCCGTGTCTGCCGAAGGGGTCGGGCTCGCGTCCACCTCCGGCTCCGGCTCCCCCGATTTTTCAAACACCACGGGCTCATCCTCAGGCCCATAGATCGCGGCGTAAAGCACGTCGATCGCCGCTGGGAGATAGTCCATGACGAAGCCGCCACGGAGGTGATGTTCGACGAAGTTGATCGCCTTCGGTCCTGTCATGGCGCCAGACCTGATCAGCCCGATCCGGATGACATCGACGATCCATTTGGCTCGGAAGTCACCTTCGAAGTCGGACTGATGCAAGTTCAGTTCCGACATCTTTTTGTAAAGAAAATACACGCCTCGATCGGTTTTCTCTTCGAGTTCGACGATGCCTTCGAAGTCCAGTTTGAGGTCGTAATAGTCGTCGCCGATGGCCTTAGTGACCTTGGCGGTTCGAGAGCCTTTCGGCTTGTCTCCAGAAATCATCACATATTTAGTCGGTAGCTGGACCGACCCGGCTCTCGCCTCCCTTCATCTAAATATGGGATGGCAACCACAAGAGTTGAAACTCAGTTCACCGCGAACGACCGCGCCCTCCGCCGGAGCATCGCCCAGCTAGACACCCAGATCATGCGTTTGGCCGCAACTTCGGCCCGCGCAAGTCAGCAGTCGGCGCAAAGCCTCAACTCGATCCAGGGCTCGATCTCCGGCTTGGGCGCGTCCCTCAAAGGGATGGGGGCGACCTTCGCCGCTGCTTTTTCGGCCCGCGAAGTCATCGCACTGGCTGACGAGTTCACCCGGTTCGAATCCAAGCTGATCAACGCCAAAGTCGCGTCGTCCGATATGGCGCAAGTCCAGGCCGATCTCTTCGCCACGGCGAAGGCGAACGGAACCGAAGTCACCGCTCTGGCCGACCTTTACGGCAACATGGCGATGTCGGCGAAGTCGCTCGGATTGAGCCAGAACGACATGATGGCCGCGACGCAGGGTGTCGCCGCTGCAATGCGTTTGTCCGGCTCCACGACCGCCCAAGCCAGCGCGACCATTCTCCAACTCGGACAGGCCCTCGCCGGTGGAACGGTGCGCGCCGAAGAATACAACTCGATGCTGGAAAACGCTCCGGCGTTGGTCCGTGCGGTCGCCGAAAGCTCCACGAAGTGGAAGGGCGATTTGGGCGCCCTGAGGAAAGAGATCAACGACGGCAAGGTGTCTTCCCAGGAATGGGCGAACGCCATCGTCGCGGCGTCGGCGAAACTGAAGTCGGACGCCGCTAACGCCCCCCTGACTGTCGCCGCTGGTCTGCAAAACCTTCGGACCTCGCTGGTCGAATATGTCGGTCAAGCCGACCAATCCCTGGGCGTTTCTGAGAAGCTTGGCTTCGCCCTCCAAATGCTGGGCGAGAATATCGATCTGGTCGCCAACTCTCTCCTGGTCGTATCGGCCTTCCTTGCGTCGCGCGCGGTCGGTTCGATGGCTGCGTGGACCGCCACGACCGTCACCGGCGCCGTGGCGAATGCCCGTTATCAGGCGACCCTTTTGGCAATGATGGCCGCTCAGACGGGTGTCACCCGCACGTCGCTGATCGCCTCAGCGGCAATGGATAAGCTCAACGCCTCAATGGCGTTCTTCGGCGGCCCGATCGGTCTGGCGATCACCGCCGTGGCGGCTGCAATCTTCGGTCTGGCGACCGTCGCAAAGAACGCTGAGGAAGATCAGAAAGCCTACACCGAAGCCATGGAGGCTTCGAACGAAGCCATGAAGATGGCCGACGAAGTCCTCCGCAAATCAGCGAAGGGGACGAAGGATGTCGGCGACGCCAGTTCGGGAGCGATCGCCGGTGTCGTTGGTCTGTGTGACGCGACCCGCGCCCTTGCGGACGAGACGTATCGTCTGGCCGACGCCAACGCCCAGGCGGCTAGAACGGCGATTTTCAAGGCCGTCGCGACGAACCGCGAACGGATCAACGAACTCGAAAACCCGTCGCTCTTCCGCCGTGGTCTCTATGCGGCTGGGACCCGTCACAACGGTCAACTGATCCAGGAACGGGATCAGCGCGAGAAAGAAAGCCTCTACGCCGCCAACGGCGACCTGATGGGCCGCGCGATCCAACTGGTCACCGCGCCTGGAGCCCGACTGATCCAAGGATCGCCGTCCACGTCGGGCGGCGCCGGTGGCGGTAAAGGTGGCGGCGGATCGAAGGGCGCGGCTGTCGATATCGAGTCGAACGACGAACGCCTCCTCGCTGATGCCCGTCGTCGCAACATCGACGCCCTGAACGCGCTGGCCGAAACCAGCGATCAGAGACACGGCAACGCGCTCTTCATGATCGACCTGGAAGCCCTCGAAATCGAGAAGGCGATCAAAAAGCAACTGGCCGACAAAAAGGTCAGCGAAGCGGCGGCGACCGAAGCCCTGAGCCTGAACGAGAACACTCGTCTGGAAGAGCGCAAGGGCGAAGAGCGTCGCCGCGCCCTGGAGATCGAACAAGAGCGCGCCGATGCCGCCGCCGAAGCCTTGGCGATGGAGCAATCGGTCGCTCAACTGACCCAGGACACGCTCAAAAACCGCGCCGCCATGGCGAAGACGATCCGTGAACGCCACGCCCTGGAGGACGCGGAATTCGCCATCTATCAGCAAGCGGCGAAGGCCGACTTCGACGCCCGTCAGGCGGAGACACGCGCACGGCTGAAGAACGCCCAAACCCTGGACGACGAAGCTGAACGCCGACTGGCCGCTGAGGCTTCGGCCTTCGGTCAGATGCAGTCGTCGGAGCGGGCTCGCCGTGAGTTCGACAAGCGTCAGGACAACCCGTTCGCCAAGTTCGTGGACAAGGCGGCTGATCTCCAGTCGGCCTTCCAGAACGTCGCCGCTGAAGGTCTGGGATCGATCGAAAACGGGCTGGTGGATGTGATGATGCGGACCCAGGAAATGGGCGAGATGTTCCGCAATGTCTCGAAGCAAATCATCGCCGACTTGATGCGGATCGCGGTCCAGAAAATGATCACCGCGCCTATTGCTAACTTCCTCGGATTCGGCGGAGGCGGGGGACCAAACATACTGTCCATGTTTGCGGGTAAGCCTGCGGCTGGAGGCGATAACGGCGGCCTTATTTCGTCGATGCTGAACCGCCACGCCATTGGAACCAGGTTTGCTCCAGGTGGTCTGTCGCTGGTCGGCGAGGCCGGACCCGAACTGGTCAACATGCCGAAGGGCTCTCAGGTCATGCCAACGGGTGATCTGAAGAACCTGACGGCGTCCAGTTCGATGATGTCGCGCGGGGCGCCGGTCTATAATTTCACGACCGTCGTGAACGCCGATGACGCGGTTCTGGCTGGCCAGATCAGGAAAGAGATCAGGGAGGCCAACGTCGGCGCGGTCATGGCTGCGAATGAACTGACCCAGGAACAGATGAGCGAAAGTCAGCGAAGGGGCCTCCGCCGTTAAATAGTGGATGATCCTTCTGAGACATCCGCCACGTTGTGAGGCCAGCCTAGATTACGTCGCCAACTTCCAGGACCAGCGTCCCACCCATGGCGGTCCGAACAAGCGCATCAACCGCCTGGGTGACCACTGGGCCTATTCGCTTAGCTTCCCAGCGCGCGGCGATCAGGGGATGGCATACGCGGCGAAGCTGAACGCGGGTCTGGCTCAGAAAGTCAGGGTCGATGTTCGTCAGCCCGCCGAATACACCACAGTCCCAGGTCCGGTGACCATTGGCTCGGCGGTCAGCGGCGGCTCCACCATCGTTCTGGCCGGGCTCCCCGTGGGTCACGTCCTGATGGGTGGTCAGTTGTTCTCCGTCATTGGCGCGAACGGCGTCAGCTACCTCCACCAGATTACCGATGATGCAACAGCGAACGGGTCTGGCCGCGCGACCCTGACCGTGATCCCAGCCGTCCGCACGGTCCTCAACGTGGCCGACGTGGTCCAGGTCAACTCACCGGTGATCGAAGGCTATCTGGTCAGCCGGATCAACCCGACGCAGATCAAGTTCACAGACACGGTCGAGATCGGTTTCCAGGTGGAGGAAAGCGAATGACGCCCGCACACGCCAGCGCGGTCGCGGCGTCCCACTACACGACTACCCAGGCCGTCCAGATCAAGCTCCCCGGCCACACCATCAATCTGATCACTGAAAGCTCCGTTGTGCGGATGCTGGTCGGAACGACGCTCACGACCTTCACCGGATCGGACCCGATGTTCGGACGCATCGGTTCGGTCGGAAAGGTGTCGTTCTCGATGGAAGCGTCGGCGCCGGTTTGGAAGGTGTCGCTGATGCCGGACACGCCGCTGGGAATCGCCAACTTGGCGTCACCGGCGGCGCAAGGGTCGCGGGTTCAGTTCTGGACCCTGGTCATCGATCCGACTTCGGGAGCCGTGGTGGCTTCGAAGTCCCTATGGCGGGGCAAGATCGACACGCAGCGAGTTAGCCTGAACGCAGACACGGTCGCCGTTGAACTGGATGTCGTGACCCCGACCGACCTTCTGATGATGGCCAATGAGGGCGAGCGTCTGAACGTCGCTTGGCAAGATTTACACTGGCCGGGTCAGCGCGGCTTGGCGTTTGTCGTCGATGCGAAAGAACAGCCGTTCTGGGGGACTGATGCGATCCGCGCCAACCCGTCCACATCCTACACCGGCGGTGGCGGATATGGCTCTGGAGGCGGTGGCGGCATCGGGGGAGGCGGGGGCTACGTGAGCGTCCAGTTCTGACCCAGGACCTAAATATGAGGTGACTCACGCCTCCATTACTCGTCAGCAGATCGCCCAGTCCGTCGTCGATCGGTTCATCTTTCAAGACCTTCGGTTGGGTGTCTGCGATTGCGCCCATTTGGCCGCGTCAGTGTTGGACGCGAGCCGGATCAAACATCCGCTCAGCCGCGCCAGATACACCACGTTGCGGGGCGCCAAGCGGGCTCTGAAGGCCGCTGGAGCGTCCGACCTCGCTCAGGCCTTGGACAAGATTGGGCTAGAACGCATTCCACCGGCGTCCGCCCTTCCAGGCGACCTGATCGCCGTCGAAGCCGATAGCGCGGAAGTCCTGGGCGGATGGACCCTGGGCGTCGCCCTGGGCGCGAACAAGCTGATCGCCTTCATCGCTCACAATGGCCGGACCTTCGCCGACACCGGCAACCTGACCGAACTGTGTGTGTATGCGGCTGACGCCGGGCTCCAGGTCGTTGCGTGGAGGGTTGGCTGATGGAGATCGCCGCCGCCGCCGCCGCCGCTTTCGCCGCGATCAAGGGCGCGATCGCCACGGTCGCCGCGATCAAGGTCCTCGGGATGACCGTCGCCACCTGGGCGAAGGTCGCAATGTGGGCGTCGATGGGCGCGTCCATGCTGATGAAGCCACCCGGCCTCCCCAGCGTGGGTGTCCAGGTCAATCTTCAGCCAGCGGGAGCCAACGCTCCCCTACCGATTGCGATCGGACGGACCGGCATCCAGGGTTTGATCTCTTATCGGGAGGCCTATCCGGACGCCGTCCACAACACCTCGAAGAACAACAAGCTGGCGTTCGAGACGATCGTCAGCGTCGGTCCGGTCAAATCGATCTCCAACTACACCCTGACCGGTCACCAGATTTACTGGGACCGTGATCCGACACGCTTGGGCTCTTCCACCGGCGTGTCGATCTGCCGTGGTGTTCAGGGCTTCGATGCGAAGTCGTCGGTTTGGAAGGACGGCGTCCGCGCCGCTTTCATCCTGGGCGCACACAACGACAATCGGACCCTCCGGGACATCACCGGCGATACGTGGCTCCCGAACGTCAACGCATCGCACAAGATGAGCGGCCTCGCTCGGATCGTCCAAGTCTTCGAACTGGACGGGTCGAAGAACCTCCGCTTCCCGATGGGCTTCCCGGATCAGCCTCAGGCGACCGTGGAAGGCATCTTCGCGTGGGACCCGCGTCAGGATTCGACGTGGCCGGGCGGCATGGGCTCCCAACGCCTGGACCAACCTCTGACCTGGGGCTGGAGCGAAAACCCCTACATCATCGCCCTCGCTTATATCCTGGGTCCGAACGGACCGACCGGTCACAAGCTCTGGGGGATCGGCGCCGACCTGGAAGACGTGGATGTCGCGGCCTTCATCCACGGCGCGAACGTCGCTGACCTGAACAACTGGAAGATCGGCGGTCTGATCACGACCGACGACAACAAAGACGCCGTGCTGGCCAACATCCTGGTCGCGGGCGCCGGTCAGTATCTTCCTGGTCCTCAGATCAGTTGCTTCGTCAATGAGCCGAAGGTCAGCACCTTCACGCTCCGCCAATCCATGCTGATCGGCGATCAGGTGATCCGCGCGACACGCCCGATGACCAATCGGGTCAACCGCATCCTGGTCAAATACCGTGAGCCGAATTCGAAATACGAAATCATCTCCGGTGAGGAAGTCACGGACGCCGGATACGTCGCCATGGACGGCGGCGTTCGCACGACCGAAACCACCTATCCGCTGATCCAGCAAGCCACCCAGGCTCACCAGATCGCCGCGTATGAACTGGTCAACTCGCGTGAATATGAGATCGATGTCACGACCACGGCGGAAGCTCTGGGCGTCGAACGCGGCGACATGATCACGCTCGATTTCCCCATCGGCGCGATCGAGAGCCAGAACTTCATCGTGAAGAACTGGGCCTTCGACGCAATCGCCCAGACGGTCGAAATGACCCTCGTTTCGGAGACGCCTGGAAAGCATGATTTCGCCCTCGGACGGACCGCGACCGCACCGGCTCCGGCTGCGCTGAAATCGACCGCCGCCCTCAACCCGGCGGCACCCCTCGCCACCGAATGGTCTCTGGTCGCCAACGAAATCACTCAGACGGTCACGCCGCCTGAGCCGGTTGAGGGCGAGCCTACGCCGGAGCCGATTGCTCCGGTCACAAAGCCCGCTTTCGTCTTCATGGGCGAGGCGACCGAACCGGCGATCAGCGGGATCGTGGTCGAGATCAGGCCTTACGTCGAAACCCGCACCGGAGAGCAAGAGGACGAAGACTGGACGGTCGCCTTCCAGGCCGCTCCGGGATCGACCCGGATCATCGTGAGCGAGGTCGCGCCGACCACGACCTATGACATCGCGCTCAGCTACCGTTCCAACCTGGGCGTCCTATCGCCGCGCCTGATCTTCGGGGCTCAGACCTCCGGCGACATGTCGTTCGACTGGAATGATCCCGGCGTCATCATCAACGTTCCGCCGGTCCTGCGTGATCTCGAAGGCGGGAAGATCAAGGCTGAGTTCATCGCCCTAGAGGGTGAGGTGACGAAGACCGTCCAGGACGCGATCAACGAGATCGATCAAGCCAACGAAGAGGTGAGGGGCCGGATCGAAGACGCCTGGGACATCCTTGGCGAAAGCGATCAGGAAGGCCTTCGTCAGCGCATCGTCACCCTGGAGGTCGCCGGAACCGATGGGACCATCGTTGCGCGGATCGAAGGCCTGGAGAGCCGCGAAGAGGGCGTGAACTCGCGCCTCCTGACGGTGGAGCAAACCCAGACCACGCTCACGAATGGGCTCGCCACAAAGGCTGAATCGTCCGCGCTGACCGCGCTCAGTTCAGTGGTCAATCATCCGACTTCGGGTCTGGCAGCGACGAACTCACGACTGGACACGACGAACGTCGAGGTCGGAAAGCGCGCCCTGACGACCTCAGTCACGGCCCTCGCTGGTGAGATCAGCACGGAGCGGGGTCGCATCAATGGCGCGATCAGCCGCCTCGATTCCGTTGACCTGGAGATCGACGGGCTGGCGACGGTCCAATCGGTCAACGCGCTCTCGACCTCTCTCAACACGGAGAAGGGTCGGATCGACGCGGCCAATACCCGCATCGATCAGGTCAAGATCACCGCCGATGGGGCGGCGACGAACTCATCGGTCCAGCAATTGACCCAGACCGTGAATGGTCAGACCTCTTCGATCAGCGCGGCGATGTCGTTGGCCACCACGGCGGACAACCGGTCGAAAGCAACGATCGGGCTGACGACCAACGTCAACGGTTACGTGAGTGGCTTCATCAACAACAACAACGGCCAGACCTCCGACTTCAACGTCCTGGCTGACAAGTTCAACGTCGTCTCGCCGGGTAACCCAGCCGATCGGATCGAGTTCAGCGGGGTCTCTGGGATGAAGATGTTCAAGGGCGGTGTCCGCCGGATCATGATCGGGTTCGCGTAATGGAGCCCGCTCTCTGGATATGGGCGGCTGATGGGACGACAGTTTTGTTCGGACCCGGAACCTCCAACGTCACCGCGTTGGGAATCGTCTCCACCGGCAAGAGCAACGGCTCTGTCAGCCATCCCCTCTTTGCCCGTGGTCGGCCAGTGATCATCTCGGCTTTGCCGGAATCCGGAACCAGCTACACGATTCCCGACATCGTGATCTCAGGGAACACGATCTCCTGGTCGTTCAAGGTCAGCGGCGCGAACTACAACCAGCCAGTCCGCCTCGCCTTCGGGGTGCGGGCCTAAATATTGAGTGGCTGACGCAGTGATCGAAATCCTGTCCGAGAGCGGACATCTCCAAGTTACCGGGACCGGAGGCATCGGATACGGACTCAGCGCAACCGGCGCCGTCACTCTCACATCTGACGCCCAGAACCACCCCCAGCCAATGGTTATCGGTTCGGTGTCCGTGACGGGTCAAAACCCGGTGCTGACCTACAAGGCGAACGGAAGGATCAACGTCGAACGCGTCAGCGTTAGCGGGTCCACCTTCACCTTCAATCTCAGGGCTCAATCGAGCGGATCGATTGGCGTCCAGTATTGGATTTTCGACTCCGCCGCCCAGTCGATCAAAGACCCCACGATGGCGGGGATCGTCGCCGAATTCAGAGACGAATTCGGGGTCGTCACCTTCGACGCGACCATGGCCGCGATGCGAGTGGCTGAAGCGGTCGAGACGCCAAAGACAGCGAATGAAATCCCTTTCGGTCGGTTCATTGATCTATCGGATACCCAGACCATCACGGTTCCGGCTGGTAAGGTCTATGCGATCTCGCAAGCGACCCCTTCCTTCGTTAACACCACTTACGATCAGGGCGGTTATTCCAACTCGCAAAACAAGCCCGACACCGTAGTTCTGGACCCGGAAGACGACCCAAACCAAGGCTCGTTCAACTGGCGTCAGCAAGTTCTCCAATATTACCATTCGACTGGCGGATACACGTCGGCCAACACGATTGAAGTGGGACTGACGCGGTTCGAATATTTCGATCTTGGATGGCGTCCAGCTTATGACCAGCCATCCATCAACGTCTATGGTCAGGCCCGTCACTTGATCGTGGACGTGACGAACTTCACCGCCGCCGCGCCGATCAATCCGACCCAGATCAACGTCGGCGTGAATGCCACCTCGCGATCCGTCACCACGGGCGGAGCCAGCACGATCAGCCAATCGGTCACCCCATCGGTGACCGCTTCGGCGAGCGGTGGCTCTGGGTCATATTCCTACCTCTGGCAGTTCATCAGCGGTGCGAGCGAGGTACTGGCGAACGGCGCGGCCAACGGCGCCAGCTTCAGCACCTCGACGGCCAATCAACCCCAGGGTTCGACCCGGTCCGCCATCTGGCGATGCCGTGCCACCGACACGAACGGCGTGGTCGGATATGGACCCGATGTGACCTTCAGCCACGTCGCTGAAGCGTTCAGCGTCGATGTCACGCCTGACCCGTTCAGCATCGCGAACTTCGCGCCAAATTCGGCGGCTGAGACCGCCTATGGAACGCCGCGTGTCTTTCAGATCACCGGCATCAATCAGGCGATTAGTTTAAGGCTGACGCGGTCGGCTTCCACGTCTTCGCCAAACATCAGTCTGAACCAGTTGAAGCTTCGGACTGGACCGTCATCGTCAGGCCCGTGGTCCGATGTCGGAATCCTCTATGGCAATGGCCAGATCGACTTCACCGCCTCGAATGGCGCGTGGTTCGAACTCACCATTGAGATACGGACCCAAGCCGGGCGCGGAACCGCCCAATACAACGCCGAAATCACGAACCTGACGACGGGGGGAAACTCGCTCGCCGCGTTTAACTTCAATGGCGTGGTGGACAACGACGACAACTACAACAACGTCGATGTCATCGCCGACTGGATCAACCTTCCGACCATCGACGCGGCGGTGAACGAGAACGACTATTCGTGGTCCACGGCCTGGTACGGCGAGCATTACGTCACCGGCATCAATGCGCCGATCACGCTGCGCTTCGAACGCTACAACTATTCAGGCAACTTCGACGCCCTTTACATCGACTGTTTCACTTGGCCGCCCGGCGCCTCCGGCTGGACCCATCACGGCTACTTCAACGCGCATATCAACGACGGGAACTACTGGTATCTCGACGTTTCAAACGTCGTGAACGGGACCCGTGTCGCGATGAACCTTCACGCGATCTCGAACTCTGGTCGTCGTTCGGGTCAGGTCGATATCGTGATCCACAACAACACGGGTGGTCACCAGATCGCGGGCGCGACTCAGCGATTGGTCGTGGACAACGACAACAACTACAATGTTGCGGATTACTCAGCGAACCCGATCACGCTGAACGATCAGAGCGCATCGTCTAACGATCCGTCCGCCTACACGGGCGGGACGTTCTTCCAGGTCACCGGCATCAATGCGCCGATCACGCTTCGCTTCACCCGCGATAGTCTGACCCAGAGCGGGAACGTCTTCACCCGCCGGACTATCATCGGACGGTCCACGAACGGTGGCGCGAGCTATTCCGAATATAACCTGGGCGCGGCGGCTGGCATGGTGGTCGATCTGACCGCGAACAACGGCGATTGGTTCTTTATCAAGGGCTACGCTGACACCACAGCGGGCTCCGCTTCGGCGCAATGGCGGAACCACGTCACGAACCTCACCACGGGCGAATACATGGGTTCGGCCTGGATTTATATGACGGTCGATGCGGACAACAACTACAACACCACGGTCGATCAGACACCCGATCAGATCAACTTCGCCGGTGTGAGTGGTTCGACCTTCGACCAGTTCAACACGTCGATCACCCGTTCCTCAAACACCTATTACATGACCGGGTTCGGCGCGGGGATCACGACCCGCATCTATCTCGGCTACTCGCAGCACAATTTCTATGAATCGAGTTCCGGCGGTGGAGGCGGGCCGATCATGGTTGGCGACGGGCCTCAGTCCGGGAGCATCAACCTCGATATCTACCGGAATGGCCAATACGTCGGGAGCCTGAGCCACTACGTGTATGGCTACTATTCGGGGTCCGACCAATACACGTGGCGCGACGACATCACGTTCAACCCGAACGATTCGATCCGTTTTGACATCACCGTCACCGGTGACATGTCAGAATACACCTCCGCCCTGACTGCGTCAGCGGTCGGCTCAGTCGTGGTCGATAACCTGACGGCTGGAGGTCGGATTGGCCAGTTCGCCTACAACCTACAGGTCAACAAGCAATCCCAGAATGGCGGGGGTTGGGGCTAAATATGGTCATGACAACGATCGAACTAAAACAAGCTCACGCCGAACGCGTCCTCGCCCTATTGGCCCAGGTTCAGGCCGAAATCGCCCTGGACCCCGACAATCTTTGGTTTGGAGGTTTGCCTCCGTCATTCGAAGAACTGAACCGGATTTGCGCTCACCGCGCGGACAACATCCGCTCAGTCTTCCAGCTTCCGACGCCGGTGGCCGAATGAGCGCGGCGGACGAAAAGCGGGCTCACGCCTTGGCCGTGATTGCCGCCCTGGACGCGGTGAAGGATGTAATCGCGAGCCAACCGGACCTTTGGCTCGGAGGCCTGAATCCGCCGCTGATCGGATGCGCCGGGATGATGGACTATCAGGCTGGCGAACTCCGCAAGGCGTTCGGGCTGGATCAGCGTGATCAGTGAATGTTGAGCTTGTCGCCCATCAGGGCGTTCAAGTCATAGGTCAAGAAACCTTTGATCAGATCGCGAGCCTTCTGGGCGTGATCTTCCTCGTCATCGGGCCGGTCATTCGCGTGTTGGACGTTATGGTAGTGGAGATCGTTTGCATTCGTCCAAAGTTGACGGAGTTCGGCCTCGACGTGCTGACCGAAAAGGAACTGTGACCGGTCGATTGCGACAGTGAACTCGCGTGTGATCCGAAACTGTCGAGCCATCTCTTCATCTGAACCGGTCCGGGCATAGGACGGAGGTTCGCCTTCGGCCAAGATCACGCCGATGAAAGCTTGGGTTGCGGTGTAAACCTCCATCCGCTTGTCGAAGAGGTCGGCGCGAAGCTTCCGCTCTTCAAGCTCCAGCGTCCGATTGGCAGTGAGATGTTGAAGCTGCGATTGCTTATCCAGGATTTGCGCCTGGAGAATGCCAACCCGGTAGGCGAACATCAGCGCGATCGTGGCCGGTGACGTGACCCCCGTTTCTCATCCAGCCATAACGAGAGTCCTTTGGTGATCTGAACTGGGGTTTGTGGGGTTGGCAAGAGGCCGGTCTGCGCAGCCATCAACCAGCGCAGCAGACCGGCCGCTGC
>JAESGL010000310.1_pt1 | contig 31118 bp, 20 predicted proteins | sample 9269711 | NCBI WGS metagenome assembly JAESGL01 (sample SAMN14515918, study PRJNA621676) | algae metagenome | isolation source: Kastovskya adunca ATA6-11-RM4 and co-occurring heterotrophs from soil and... | place: Chile: Atacama Desert | collected 2011-06-27
CTGCTCGAACCCATCGGCAACATCCCGCCTGCCGAAGCCGAGGAGCAATACTATGCTGCCGCGGACATCATCGATATGGCAGCGTGACTCACATCCAACGGCCTCCGGCAAACCCGGCGCGGTTCAGGCTGATCTTTTCGGGTTCGCAGATTCGATTAACCCTGATCGTATTGCGACGCCGGAGCGCGTTGAACGCTTTGCGGCAGAACGGCTCCGAACCATCTTTCCATTCGTGTCAGAACCCATTCCGATCAGAGCGCGTCGCCGTCTCCGTCAATTTTCCTTGTTCCTGCTAAGCGCCAACTCGAATCAGCGGGCGATCAACCTCATCAAGAAGGGCGTCAAGGCCCAAATCAAAAAGTATGGTGGAAGTCTGTAGGCATGTCTCGCCTCATTCCTGTCCTACACGCCTGCTCTCATGGCATAACCCCACCTGACAACACGGCCTCCAGCATTAGGTCGGTCGGAAGGTGACACATGAAACCTAACGCGCTCAAAATAAGCACTGTATATGCGTCAACATTGTCAACTTTCGCGCCCCGCCGCCTGCGCCAACGCGACACCGGATTTCCGATTGCGTGCCTGATGCGCTATCCAGCGGCTCGCTAATCCGCGCTTCGTAACAGCCGAGACCATTGCCATGCCCGCATATCGCTCCCGCACCACCACTCACGGCCGCAACATGGCGGGCGCGCGCGGCCTGTGGCGCGCGACGGGGATGAAGGACGAGGATTTCGGCAAGCCGATCATCGCGGTGGTTAACAGCTTCACGCAATTTGTCCCCGGCCACGTCCACCTGAAGGATCTGGGCCAGCTGGTCGCGCGGGAGATCGAGGCGGCGGGCGGCGTCGCCAAGGAATTCAACACCATCGCGGTGGATGACGGCATCGCCATGGGCCATGGCGGCATGCTCTACAGCCTGCCGAGCCGCGATCTGATTGCCGACAGCGTCGAATATATGGTCAACGCGCATTGCGCCGATGCGATGGTCTGCATCTCCAATTGCGACAAGATCACGCCCGGGATGCTGATGGCGGCGCTGCGCCTCAACGTCCCCGCGATCTTCGTCTCGGGCGGCCCAATGGAGGCCGGCAAGGCCAACATCCGCGGCCAGACGGTCGCGCTCGATCTGGTCGACGCGATGGTCGTCGCCGCGGACGAGGCGTACACCGACGAAGAGGTGCAGGTGATCGAGCGATCCGCCTGCCCCACCTGCGGCTCCTGCTCGGGCATGTTCACCGCCAACAGCATGAATTGCCTGACCGAGGCGTTGGGCCTCTCGCTCCCCGGCAACGGCTCGGTGCTCGCCACCCATGCCGATCGCGAGGCGCTGTTCCGCGAGGCGGGGCACACGATCGTTGATCTCGCCAAGCGCTGGTACGAACAGGATGACGCCAGCGCCCTGCCGCGCTCGATCGCCAGCTTCGCCGCGTTCGAAAACGCCATGAGCCTCGACATCGCCATGGGCGGCTCGACCAACACGGTGCTCCACCTGCTCGCCGCCGCATACGAGGGCGAGGTGGGCTTCACCATGGCCGACATCGATCGCCTGTCGCGCCGCGTTCCGTGCCTGTGCAAGGTCGCGCCCGCCAAGCAGGACGTCCACATGGAGGACGTCCACCGCGCCGGCGGCATCATGGCGATCCTCGGTCAGCTCGATCGCGCCGGGCTGCTCGATACGAACCTGCCGACGGTCCACGCCCCCACGATGGCCGACGCGCTCGACCGCTGGGACATCAGCCGCACCACCAGCGATGCCGTGCGCCAATTCTACAGCGCCGCGCCCGGCGGCGTGCGCACCACCCAGGCGTTCAGCCAGAACAATCGCTGGAAGGAGCTCGACACCGATCGCACCGCCGGCGTGATCCGCGATGCCGAGCATCCCTTCTCGCACGATGGCGGCCTGGCGGTGCTCTACGGCAATCTCGCGCCCGAGGGCTGCATCGTGAAGACCGCGGGCGTCGACGACAGCATCCTCACCTTCCACGGCACCGCGCGCGTGTACGAAAGCCAGGACGCGGCGGTCGCGGGCATCCTCGGCAATGAGGTGCAGGCCGGCGACGTGGTGGTGATCCGCTATGAGGGGCCAAAGGGCGGGCCGGGGATGCAGGAAATGCTGTACCCGACGAGCTATCTGAAATCGAAGGGGCTAGGTAAGGCCTGCGCGCTCATCACCGACGGGCGCTTCTCCGGCGGCACCTCCGGCCTGTCGATCGGCCACGTCTCGCCCGAGGCGGCGGAGGGCGGGCTGATCGCGCTGGTGGAAACGGGCGATCCGATCGTGATCGACATTCCCAATCGCGGCATCCGCCTCGACGTCGACGACGCCGCGCTCGCCGCCCGGCGCGAGGCGATGGAGGCGCGCGGCAAGGCGGCGTGGAAGCCGTTCGGCCGCAAGCGCGCCGTCTCCCCCGCGCTGCGCGCCTACGCCGCCATGACCACCAACGCCGCCCGCGGCGCGGTGCGCGACGTCTCGCAGGTGGAGGAAAGCTAGGCCGGGCGCGGCGAAGCCACTGATCAGGGCGGCATTTCTCCGGGCCGCGCGGCACCCACGTCGCGCTCCGGCGTTCAGCAACAATGCCGCCTTTCAGCCCGCTCGCGCCTGCCGCCCTTGAGACGACACCCCCGCTGGCCGCAGCGCCGCTCGCCCCGCCCCGGCCCAGGCGCTTGCAGATGCTCGATGCCGCGCTGGAGGGCGCATGGCAGCGCGGCTGGGCCGAACGCCCCTCGCTCGATCCAGAGGCACTGATCCGCAAGGCTGCGGGCCGCGCCGCGCCGCTGGACGATCCCGACAACGGTTGGCGCACCCGCCTGGACGTGCTGTGCCACGATCTCGAAACGGTCGCACACCTCACCCCGCTCGGCCGCACCATCGCACACGGCCAGCTTGTCGCCGCGCTGCGCAACCGCCGCCGCCTCCACGCGCTCTGGCAACGGCACCCGGAGATCGCGGATCAGCCGATCCGCGCGCCGATCATCATCGTCGGGCAGATGCGCTCGGGCACCACCCGCATCCAGCGCCTCCTCGCCTGCGATCCCCGGCTCGCATTCACCCGCTTCTTCGAAAGCTGGAATCCACTGCCGCACCGGCCGCGCCGCGCATGGCTCGACGACCGCAAGATACGTGGGCAGCTCGCCACGATGAGTGTGCGCCTGCTCAACCCCGCGTTCGATGCAATTCATCCCACCCACTGGAATGCCGCGGACGAGGAAATCGGGCTGCAGAGCGTATCCATCTTCGGCTCCGCCTTCGAGGCACAATGGCGCGTCCCCACCTACACGGCGCGGGTGGAAGCAGATGACGGCATCATGGCCTATGCCGAGTTCCGGCGCCTGTTGCAGACGCTGGCATGGCTTCGTCGCGATGATGGGTCGCGCCCCTGGATCCTGAAGGTGCCGCAGTTCAGCCAGGATCTTCCCGCCCTTCTCCACACCTTCCCAGATGCGCGGCTCGTTTGCCTCAGCCGCGATCGCCAGGCCGTCATCTCCTCCTCGGCATCGCTGGTCCGCAATCAGATGACGGTTCAATCCGCGCGCGTTGATCCGACATGGATAGGGCGCGAATGGACACGCAAGGTCGCGTTACGCACCCAGCGGATAACAGAGGCGGTCACGCGCAGTGAGGCACCAAGGGTAGAGGTCACCTATCGCGCGGTCGATCATGATTGGCGCCGTGAGATCCACCGGATCTACGAGATGATCGACATGTCGCTGCCCGCCACCGTCTTGGCCCGCATGAGCGATTACATGTCGGCGTCGCGGTCGGATCGACACGCCCAGCACCGGTATCCGACCATCGCTATGGAACACCGATTGCCAAGCCCAGGCGAACCGAGCGGCCCGGTGCTGGCAATCCAAGCTGCGGCATGATCAGCGCGTCGAACAGGTTGTCGCCGCGCACGAACAGGTCGAGGGCGGTGCCAGCGATCTTCATGCGCTGACTGACCCGCAGGTTCACCGCGGTCGATCGCGGTAGTGCGACGAGCACACCAGTGGCATCGGCGGAATAGGCGCGGCCCGTGTACATCAACTCGGCCAAGGCGCCGAAGCCGGAAAGCGCGCGATAGTCGGCGTACAGCCGGGCGAGCACGTCGGGCTTCTCCGCCATCCGATCGGTCTGCCCGGCGGGGACAGCCTTGCGGCGAGTGTGGGCATAGGTGGCGCTGCCGCCCAATGACCAGGCCGGCACTGGCCGCCACACCGCTACCACCTCAACGCCCAGCACCTGCGAACCGGGCAGGTTGATCCGCTGCCGCAGCCGGCCGACCGTGCGCTGGTCGATCGTGCCCTCGAGATCCTGCGCGAACCCGACGAGCGACAGATCCCACGCATCGCTGCGCCAGTCGGCGGCAAGCTCGGCACTGACGATCCGTTCGGGCCGAAGATCGGGGTTGATGAGGAAGCGGTTCAGCGCCTGGCCGAACAATTCGCGCATCGTGGGCGCGCGGATTTTCCGCCCCAACGCGGCGCGCAGCCGCCATGGGTCGTCGGGCGACCAGACCAGCCCGGCGCGGCCCGTCCAGCCCTTTGCCGCGCTGATCGCCGGCTTGTCGCCGGTTTCGAGATAATCGACCCGGTCGTAGCCGACACCAAGCTCTGCGTTCAGCCCGTCGGCGAGCGGGGCGGACGCATCAAGGCCGAGGCTCGCGTTGCGCTGGCGATAGCGAATGAAGCCCGGCGTCACCGCAGGCGGCGCGCCGTCGATGAAGGCAAGGTCGCGTTGGTGGTGCACCGAGCTAAGCAGATTGCCCGATGCCACCAGATGCAGCGCGCCAACCTGCTGCGTCAGCAACAGCCGCGTGCCCAAGTTACGATCGCGATTGCGCTCCTGCGCGTCGCGGGTCTGGTAGGAAACGTTGGTGTAGCTGTCGATCGTCTGGTCGAACCGCTGATACCAGCCGATGAGATCAAGCGCGGTAGCCGGGCCTAGCGTGAACAGCGCATCGCCGGACACAAGGGTGTGCCGCACGTCGGGATAGCGCCAGAAGCGTGCGCCACTTGGCCGGTCGCTTTCAGGCGCAATGCCTTTGCTGGCATAGACGTGGAAGGCGGTGAGCGCCAGCCGATGGTCGCCCAGCTTGGTGGCGACCCGGGCAAAGACGCTGCCAAGCGCGCGGTCGGTGTTCGTGCGGCGCTCCTCGCTCGATTGCGAAAAGGGCAGCATGGCGTCACTCGATAGGGGATCGGCGTCACGAATCGCATAGCTGCCGCCGAGCAACAGATCGGTGCTGCCCCACGTCAGCGGCACCGATGCCTGCGCCTCGCGTATCCCCGCGCTGCCGGCCATGATGCGCGCGGTGGCGCCGCCGGGCCGGGCGGCGGTGAAGCTGATCGCGCCGAGTGCATTGACGCCGTAGCGCGGCGCGAGCGGCGCTGCCGCCACCTGCGCACTGCCGGCGAGCGCGGCGGGCAGCAGCGACAGATCGAGCCGATTGTCCCACGGCACGTTGAGCGCCGCTCCGTCGTAGAAGATCGCGACCTGCCGCTCGGCCGCGCCGCGCACAAAGGCGATCGCTTCGCCGCGCGAATTCACCGGCACATACACCGAGGGCAGCCGCCGCAGGATCTCGTCCGCGGCGTTGGCACCGATCAGGTCGATCGCGCGCGCCTCCACCGCGCGGCGCGTCTCGAAGACGATGGGCGCGCGCGCCTGCGGCAGCGCGACCACGATGTCGCCGGTAGGGTCGATCGCGTCCTGTGATTCGGCGGGCGTTGCGCCCAGCGGCAACAGGACCAGGCAGGCCGCGGTGGCAATCGAACGGATCAGCGAAACTCCTGTTCGGGAAACATGGTGGGATTTGATGTTCAAGCAGTGCCGGCAATCTCCGCCTGCAAGCGGCGCGCGACGATGTTCGGCGAGGCCGCGCGGCGGGCGAGCAGCCGGTAAAGTACTGGGATCAGGAACAAGGTGATCGCGGTGGCGATCGACACGCCGGCGACGATCACCACACCGATCGCCGAGCGTGCGCCGGCGCCTGCGCCATGACTGATCGCCAGCGGCACGGCGCCGAACACCGTGGCGATCGATGTCATCAGGATCGGGCGCAGCCGGCGTACCGCCGCCTCGCGGATGGCCGGGGTGAAATCGGCACCGCTGTCGCGCAACTGGTTGGCATATTCGACGATCAGGATGCCGTTCTTGGCGGCGAGACCGACCAGCATGACGATGCCGATCTGGCTGAACAGGTTCAGCGTCATCCCCGCCAGCGCTAGGCCGATCACACCGCCGCCCGCCGCCAGCGGCACGGTGGCGATGATCACCGCGGGGTGGACGAAGCTTTCGAACTGCGCGGCGAGCAGCAGGTAGATGATGAGCACGGTGATGCCGAAGACGAGCCAAATTGCGTTACCGGTCTGTTTCAGCGACAGGCTTTCGCCGCGATAACCGATTGCCTGCACCTCGGGCGACTTGCGTGCCTCGCTTTCCAAAAAGGCCAGCGCCTTGCTGAGCGAATAGCCGGGTGCGAGACCGCCCTGCAGCGTGATCGCGCGCATCTTGTTGAAACGGCCAAGCTCGCGCGCGGCGGCTGCCTCACGCGTGCGGACCAGATTGGACAGCGGCACGAGCGCCCCCGAGCCCGATCGCACGTACACGCTGGCGAGCCGCGCCTCGCGGTCGCGATCGGCGGCGCCGGCCTGCACCATCACGCGATATTCCTCGCCGCGGTCGACATAGGTGGAAACGCGGCGCGACCCCATGACGGTCTGTAGCGCCTGGCTGACGTCATCGACCGAGACACCGAGATCGCCAGCGCGATTGGCGTCGACATCGATTAGCAGTTGCGGCTTTGCCTCGACATAGTCGGCATCGAGGTTGACGAGGCCGGAATTTTCACGCGCGGCGGCGAGGATGCGGTCACGCGCGCGGGCGAGATCGGCGTAAGAGGTGCCGGCAATCACGAAGCCAACCGGCTGGCCGCGCCCCCGTCCAAGCGAGGAGCGGACGTTGGCATTGCCGCGGATCGCGGGAATGTCCTGCAACGCCGCCGTCACCTTGCGCGCGACCGACTGCGACTCCTCCGTGCGATCCTCCCATGGCTTCAGGAAAACACTCATGCTGGAGGCGTTGAAATCCTCCGCCATGCCATAAGCCAACGGCAGACGCGTGTTGAAGCCACGGATCGGGCCATCCTCCTTCGCCAAGACGGCAACCTTTTCCTCGACGAGCGAGGCATAGCGGTTGAGCGCTGCGAAGCTGGTGCCCTCGGGCGCATTGACGCGCACCTCAATGACGCCGGTGTCTTCGGGCGGCACCAGCTCGGTATCGAGCTGGGCGAAGAGACAGCCGCAGCCGATGAGAAAAAGGGCAACAACGACGATTACCGGCGCGGGGCGGCGCAAGCAGGCATCCAGCGCCCGGCCATAACCGCGTTCCAGCCGGCCGAACACGCGATCGATCGTCTGCGCCAGACGGCCGCTCTCACCGCGCCGAAGCAATTTGGAGGAGAGCATCGGCACCAGGGTGAGCGCGAGGACGCCAGACAGCGCGATCGCGGCGATCATCGCGACGGCTAACTCGCGAAATAGGAGTCCGGTCTGGCCGGCAATGAACATGACGGGCACGAACACCGCGCACACTACCGCCGTCGTGGCGACCACGGCAAAGCCGACCTCGCGCGTGCCGCGATAGGCGGCAACCAACGGCGTCTCGCCGGTCAGGATGCGATGGTGGATGTTTTCCAGCACCACGATCGCATCATCGACCACCAGGCCGATGGCGAGCACCAGCGCGAGCAAGGTCAGAAGATTGATCGAATAGCCGAAAGCCCAGAGCACCGCGAAGGTGCCGAGCAGGCAGATCGGCACGGTAATCGCCGGAATGATCGTTGCGCGTCCGCTGCCAAGAAACAGGAAAATGACGATCACGACCAGTGCGACCGCCTCGGCCAATGTGCGCCACACCTCCTTGATCGCGCGATCGATAAAGAGCGAATTGTCCGACCCGAGCTTCAGCATGACACCGGCGGGCAGATCGGGCTGGATCGCGGCGATGAGCGCCTTGACGGCGTTCGCAACCTCCAGCGTGTTCGCCCCCGACTGGCGGATGACGCCGATGCCTAACGCGGTCTGCTGTTGAAAGCGAAAGGCGGTGTACGGATTTTCCGGCCCGCGCTCTACCTTGGCCACGTCTCCCAGACGGACGAGATAGCCGTCCGCGCCGCGTCCGACGACGAGACTGCGGAACGTCTCTGGACTGGCGAAGGCACGATCGACGCGCAGGGACACATTCTGTGCCGAGGATTCGATGCGACCAGCGGGCAGCTCGACATTCTGCCGCCGCAGCGCGTCCTCCACGTCGCGCGGCGTGAGGCGGTAAGCGGCGAGGCGACCCAGATCGAGCCACACGCGGATCGACGGACGTGCCTGGCCGATGATCTGCACCTGCGCCACGCCATCGATCGTGGACAGGCGATCGGCAAGCGAGCGCTCGACATAATCGGACAGCGTCATCGGATCCCAGCCGGGCGCCTGCACCACGACATACATCATCGCCTGCGCATCGGCGTCCACCTTGCGCACCTCGGGCGGCAATGTCTCGTCGGGCAGGTCGGCGAGCGCTCCGGAGACGCGGTCGCGCACGTCGTTGGCGGCAGCGTCGACGTCGCGCGTCGGGCGAAACTCAATGGTGATGTCGCTGCGACCATCGGTGGAGCGCGACGAGATCGTCTCGATCCCTTCGACGCCGGCGAGGCGCGCCTCGAGCGGCTGGGTGACCCGGCTTTCCACCACGCTGGCGGCGGCACCGACATAGCTCGTTTGCACCGATACGACAGGCGGGTCGATCTCCGGAAATTCGCGCACCGACAGGTTGAGAAAGGCAACAAGGCCGACGATGACGATCAGGATCGCGCCGACCGCGGCGACGACCGGACGACGTACCGAAAGGTCGGAAATCATCATTCCGCGCTGGACCGCGCGCCGTTCACCCGCACTTTCACCCCGTCGCTCACCTTGATCACGCCTTCGGTGACCACGCGCGCATCCGGAGCAAGACCACGCACCTCAACAAAACCGCCGTCACGTGCGCCTGTCGTCACCTTCGTGCGGTGCGCGACGCTCTTGCCATCGACCACGAAGACGTAGCGTTCGGCGCCGTCACCGAGCACGGCAAGCTCGGGCACCGCCGCCGCATCGCGCTCGCCGACCAGCACGCGCACCGTCAGCAGCATGCCGGGCTTCAGCCGGTTGCCGGGGTTGGGCAGCACCGCGCGGATGCTTGCCGCGCGGGTCGCGGGATCGATCACCGGGTCGATCGAGCTGACCTGCCCGGTGAACGGCACATCGGGATAGGCCGCTGCCTGCGCCGACACGCGCTCCCCGATGCGCAGGGTGGCGAGCGCGGTTTCGGGCACGGTGAAATCGAGCTTGATGCGCGAAATGTCACTGATCGTCGCGATCGGCGTGCCGGCGGAGATGATCGCGCCGCGCGAAATGTCGCGTTGCGAGGCGAAGCCGGAAAAGGGCGCGCGCACGATGCGGTCGGTAATCTGCGCGCGAGCGGTGTCGGCGTCGGCGCGCGCGCGCTGCGCCAGTGCACGTTGCTGATCGAGCGTCGCGGGTGTGACGAAGCCGCGTTCGCTCAGCGCGTTCATGCGCTGGTACTGGGTGGTCGCCTGCCGCTCGGCCGCCACCGCACCGGCGAGCGACGCGCGCTCCTCGGCCTGTGCAAGGGTGGCGATCACCTGGCCGGCGCGCACGAAGCCGCCATCGGCAAACGCGATCCGCTCGATCCGTTCGGTGACCGGCGACGACAAGGTAACCTGTTCGTTAGCGCGCGCGGTGCCGACCGCCTCCACCTCGTCGACGAAATGGCGCGTGGTCGGCGGCGCGGCGTTCACCAAAGGCGCGGCCTTCGCCTTGGGTGCGCCATCAGATCCGCCGCAGCCCGCGAGCACAAGGGGCAGCGCGGCAGCCAGCAATCCTCGCGTCACCTGTGTCCCCACTTCCCTGCCCCGCCCGTTGTCATGCGGCAAGGTGCGACCGCTTTCCGCCAGACAATCACGATTATCCGCCTGGCGCCAATAGCTTTTGCGATGGGCAGCCATAACAAAGCCGACATGCCGTAGGCGCGCGTTCACCCCCGAAATCGCGCAATCACGCAAAAAGCGATTGGCAGAGCATGCAGCAGTGTTATCGTTTCGTCATAAAAGAGACTCGGGGGCGGAGAGGGTGCGGGACGGCACACACGGTTTGACCGGGGGGTTGCCATGAATCTGCGACACATCGAGGTATTCCACGCCGTATATTCCGTGGGGTCGATCAGCGGCGCCTCTCGGCTGCTCAACGTGTCGCAGCCGTCCGTCAGCAAGATCGTCAAACATGCCGAAACGCGGCTGGGCTTTCCGCTTTTCACGCTGGTCCGCGGCCGACTGACGCCGACCGACGAGGCGCATATCCTGTTTCGCGAAGTGGACGACCTCCACAGTCGGATCGACACGTTTCAGCGCGCCGCGCGCAATCTGCGCTCCACCTCCGAAGGGCATATTCGTGTCGGCGTGCTGCCGTCTCTAGCGTTGGCGGCGACGCCGATGGCGATCGCGCAATTTCACCGCAAGCTGCCGCTGGTGACGTTCGACGTGGCCGCCGTCCACCACGACGACTTTCGTGAGGCGCTGATGTCCCGCGAATGCGATTTCGTGATCGGCCACCATCCCGCGAGCGACCTGGAAATCGCCTCCATCCCGCTCGGTACCGGGCGCGTCGGAGCTTTGTTCTGCGCAGGCATGCTGCCGGCCGAAACCGATTGTGTTTCGCTCGATGAATTGCGCCAGCATGAGGTGATCGGCTTTGCTCCCAGCGTGGCGATTTCGGAACTGATTGGCCCCATCGTCAACGCCGCCACCGGCGGTCGACCCACGCTTACCGTGCGCTCAGTCTATATCGCCGCCGCGCTGGCGCGCAGTTGCAGCGGCATTGCCATCGTCGACGAATATACCGCGCGCGCCTTTGTCGATGAGGGGCTGCACTTCCGCCCGATCACGCCGGCCACGCAGTTCGACCTCCATGTTCAGCATCTTGCCAGTCATCCGCCGTCACGACTGGCCCGCTCCTTCGTCGATACCCACCGTGCCGTGCTTGCCGACGCAGCCGACATGGACTGGCAGCAGGTGCAATGCGCAAACGCTATGGTGCGCCACCAACACTGAATGGTCTTTTCCGATTGTCTTCGCCGCGCCGGATTGGATAGCGTAAGCGCATCAAGGGCGGGGATTTTTCGACGGCGGCATCGCCGTGCCCCGCCCGTCCATCATGCCGGCGGCTGGGCAACCTGAACCGCCCGCGCCGGCGGCCCAGGAGTGCCCGAATGAACCTCGCGCAATTCGCGCGCCGGCGTTACACGCCCGGTGCCACCGCCATCGAGCCGATGCCGCATCTCAGCCGTGCGCTGGGCGGCGCCACGCTGTACATCAAGCGTGACGACCAGCTGGGCCTCACCGCCGGCGGCAACAAGACGCGCAAGCTGGAATTCCTCGTCGCCGACGCGCTGGCGCAGGGTGCCGACACGCTGATCACGGTCGGTGCGGTGCAGAGCAACCACTGTCGCCTGACGCTGGCCGCAGCCGTGCGCGAGGGGCTGAAATGCCGCCTCGTGCTCGAACAGCGCGTGCCGGGCAGCTATGACCCGGCGGCGTCTGGCAATAACTTCCTATTCGACCTGCTCGGCGTCGAGGCGGTGACGGTGATTGAGGCGGGCACCGACCTGCAGGCGGCGATGGAGGCGGTCGCGGCCGAACTCGCGGCGCAAGGGCGCAAGGGCTATATCATTCCGGGCGGCGGCTCGAACGCGTTGGGCGCACTGGGCTATGTCTCCTGCGCCGAGGAGATTCTGCAGCAATCCTTCGGAATGGGTGTGGCGTTCGACCGAATCGTGGTGGCGAGCGGCAGCGCGGGAACGCATGCCGGGATCGTCGCGGGGCTGATCGGCAACAGCGCCGGCATTCCCGTCACCGGTATCAACGTGCGCCGGCCGCGCCCCGAGCAGGAAGGCAATGTCCACAGGCTCGCCTGCACCGTGGCGGAACTCGCCGGCGTGGTGCCGGAGGTACCGCGCGAGGCGATCGTCTGCCTCGATGATTGGGTGGGACCTGGTTACTCCATTCCAACGCCCGAGATGGTCGAGGCGGTGCGGCTGTTCGCCAGCCATGAGGGCGTGCTGCTTGACCCGGTTTACACCGGCAAGGCGGCGGCGGGGCTGATCGGGCTGGTCCGCTCGGGCGCAATCGGGGCGAACGAAACGGTGCTGTTCATCCACACAGGCGGCGCTCCCGCGCTCTATGCCTACCAGCCGGTGCTCACCGGGGCGGTACCCGCCTGATGCCAAAGGTGATCGGCGTCCTAGGCGGCATGGGGCCGGCGGCGACGATCGACTTCATGGCCAAGGTGCTGCGCCATGCCCAGGCCCATGCCGCGCACGAGCAGGAACTGGTGCGCCTGATCGTCGACAGCAATCCGGCGCTGCCTGACCGCAACGCAGCGATCGCCGGCACCGGCCCCTCCCCCGCGCCTGGCCTTGCCGCCATGGCGCGTGGGCTCGAGACGGCGGGCGCGGACCTCTTGGTTATGCCGTGCAACGCCGCGCACGCCTTTGCCGATGCGGTGATCGGCGCGACGCGGCTGCCGTTCCTCCACCTGATCGAGGAGACGGTGGCTGCCGTTGTCCGCAACCATTCGGCGGCACGGCGCATCGGCGTGCTGGCGGTGAACGGCGCGGTGCAGGCGCGATTGTATGAAGATGCGTTGGCGGCGCGCGACCTTGCGGCGGTTACCCCGTCGGACGCAGAGCGCGCGGGCTTCATGGAAGGCGTGTGGCAGATCAAGGCCGGTAACCTCGATGCCGGTCGTCTGCTGCTGCAAGCGGCCGCCGACCAGTTGATCGCGCAAGGGGCGGACTTCATCATCGCAGGGTGCACCGAAGTGCCTTTGGTGATCGGGCCTGACGACTTGGCCGTTCCGGTGATCGATTCGACCGACATGCTGGCACGGCGCGCGGTCGCGCACGCCTATGACGCCGCAACATAACGCATCGTTATGGGGCGAGGAACAGTCGGAAAGAAGGCGCGCACGATAGGGACTCGTCACGCGCCCGATCACCGATAGCATGGTCGCTTGACGGGTTCATGACGCCGCCGCGCCGGTGCGAGCGCTGCGGCGGTCGTCGTTAAGGGGGAACGCTTCGAATGACCAAGCTGATGATGGCCGCGCTGCTGGCCGCCGCAACCCTGCCGATCGCGGCGCATGCACAGGATTTCGACGCTCAGGCCAAAGCACTGTTCGCGAGCAAGAAGTTTGTAACTGCCAAGGCGAGCATCGCCGCCGATCACGGCCGCATCGTCGAGGACGTCGTCACGCTGACCGAAATCCCCGCCCCGCCCTTTAAGGAAGACGCGCGCGGCAAGGCGTTCCTGGAAATGCTGCGCGCCGAGGGCCTAAGCGACCTGACCACTGACGCGGTCGGCAACGTCTATGGCACGCGAAAGGGCACCGGCGGCGGGCCGCTGATCGTCGTCACCGTCCATCTCGACACCGTGTTCCCTGAAGGCACGAACACCAAGGTGCGCCGAGAGGGCAACATGCTCTACGCACCCGGCATCGGCGACGCGACCTGCGGGCTGCCGGTGCTGACGGCCTTTATCCGCGCAATGAAGGCGGCCAATTACACCACCAAATCCGACATCATCTTCATGGGCAATGTCGGCGAGGAAGGTCCCGGCGACCTGCGCGGAACGCGCTATCTGTTCAGCAAAAGCCCGCTGAAGGACAAGATCGGCTACTTCATTTCACTGGAGCCGGGCCGGGCCGACCGCATCACCAACGCCGGGATCGGATCGAAACGCTACAAGGTGACGTTCACCGGACCCGGCGGGCACTCGCAAGGCGATTTCGGCATCGTCAATCCGGCCTATGCGATGGCGAATGCGATGGTCGCGTTCGGCAAGATGACCGTGCCGAAGGAGCCGCGCACGGTGTACAATGTCGGCATCGTCGAGGGCGGCACCTCGGTGAACTCGATCCCCTTTTCCACCGCGATGACGATCGACATGCGCTCCACCGGCAAGGCCGCGCTGGACGCCGAGGAGCAGCAATTCCTCGCGCTGCTACAGCCTGCGGTCGATGCCGAAAACGCGGCGCGCTCCACCGCCAAGGGCAAGATTGCCTACGACCTGAAGCAGGTCGGCGATCGCCCGGTCGGCGCGACGCCGCTCGACGCGCCGATCATCCGCATCGCCGCCGCCGCCAGCAAGGCCGGCGGGTTCGCGCCGACGTTCGGAGCGGGTTCGACCGATTCCAACATTCCGTTCAGCATGGGCATTCCCGCCGTGACGCTCGGCTCGGGCTTCCAGACCATGCGGGCGCACTCGCTGGAAGAGGCGATGTTGGTCGACAAGGACAAGGACGTCGCCAGCATGTCCACCATCCTCGCCACGCTGCTGCTGCTCGCGGAGGCGAAGTAACGATCAAAAGTTCGGGGTTCAGATTTCGAAGGTTCAGGGGAGACAATCCGATGCGTGCATTGATGCTGACGGCGACCGCTCTTTCGATGACGATGACGTCGCTGGTGATCGCGCCAAGCGCGGCGATCGCGCAGACGCGGCCGATCACCGACCCGGCCACCGTGTTCAAGGCGAAGCCCGGATCGGATTACTTCCTCGCCAATTACACGCAGATCAGCGCGTGGATGCAAAAGGTGGCGCAGGAAAGCGACCGCATGAAGCTGGTCAGCATCGGCAAGACAGCCGAGGGACGCGAGCAATATATCGCGATCATCTCCTCGCCCGAAAACATCCGCCAACTCGACAAATATCGCAACATTTCGCAGCAACTGGCGCTCGCCAAGGGCTTGACCGATAGGCAGGCAAAGTCGCTGTCGGAGCAGGGCAAGGCCGTGGTGCTGATCGACGCGGGCCTGCACGCGACCGAGGTGGTGAACGCGCAGAGCCACGTCCAGCTGATCCACGAGATGCTGACGCGCAACGATGCGGAAACCACCCGCATCCTCAATGACACGATTGGGCTCTACGTCTTTGCCAATCCCGACGGGCTTGAGCTGGTGGCGAACTGGTACATGCGCCAGCCGGACAAGACGAAGCGCAACAGCAACGACATTCCGGTGCTGTACCAGAAGTATATCGGGCACGATAACAACCGCGACAGCTACGCCTCGACCCAGCCCGAAACGACCAACATGAACCGGCTCGCCTATCGCGACTGGTATCCGCAGATCCTTTACAACCAACACCAGACCGGCCCGGTCGGCACCGTCGTATTCATCCCGCCGTTCCGAAATCCGTACAATTTCAACAACGAGCCGCTGGTGATCGCGGGCACCGACGCGGTCGGCACGGCGATGCACGAGCGGCTGCTGGCACAGGGCAAGGCCGGGTCGGTCTCGCGCTCGGGCGCGCCCTATTCGACGTGGTTCAATGGCGGCATCCGCACGATCGGCTATTTCCACAATCAGATCGGCATCCTGACCGAGATCATCGGCAATCCGACGCCGATGGAAATTCCGCTGGTCCCCAACAAGCAGATCGCCGGGCAGGATGCCTATATGCCGATCGCGCCGCAGACATGGCATTTCCAGCAATCGATCGATTACGTGAAGGAAATGTCGCGGGCGATCCTCGACTATGCCTCACGCAATCGCGAGCCGCTGCTCTACAATCGCTATGTCATGGGCCGAAACCAGATCGCGCTGGGCAGCGCGGATAGCTGGGTGGTGACGCCCAAGCGGATCGAGGCGGTGAAGACCGCGGCCGAAGCGATGAAGAAGGACGGCGGCGGCAGCGCGCTCGATGATCTGGTCGGCTATGACACGCGCGAGATCGCGCCCTCGTCGCTGTACAAGCAGGTGGTGCAGGATCCGAAATATCGTGCGCCGCGCGCCTTCGTGATTTCGGCCGACCAGCAGGCCGACATGCCGACTACGGTCGCGTTCCTTAACGCGCTGATCAAGACCGGCATCGAGGTGGAACAGGCACCAGCTGCGTTCAGCTATGGCGGCAAGCGCTATCCGGCGGGATCGTACGTGGTGCGGTCCGACCAGGCGTTCCGCCCGCACGTGCTCGACATGTTCGAGCCGCAGGACCACCCGCAGGATTTCGCCTATCCGGGCGGTCCGCCGATCCGGCCGTATGACATCACCGGCTATACGTTGGCCTATCAGATGAACGTTCAGTTCGACCGGCTGCTCGACGGCGCGCCGACGCATTTCCCGCTGGTCAGCGAGGTGATCGCCACGCCGCCCGCCGGCAAGATGACCGGCAGCGGCGGTGCGGGCTATGTCGTCAGCCACGCGACCAACAACAGCTTCGTCCTCACCAATCGCCTGCTGAAGGCGGGCGCGCCGGTATATTGGCTGAAACAGGGCGTGTCGGCAGGTGGCGAGCAGCTGGCACCGGGGGCCTTGTGGATCCCCGCTGGCGGCGCGGCGAACGGCATCGTACAAGGCGCGGTACAATCGCTTGGCATCGATGCGGTGCAGGTCGCGGCCAAGCCGGCCGGCGAGACGGTCAAGCTGAAATCGGTGCGGATCGGCCTCGTCGATCACTACGGCGGCTCGATGGCGTCGGGCTGGAACCGCTGGATCTTCGAGAAATACGAGTTCCCCTATTCGGTTGTGTACCCGCAGGAGCTCGACAAGGGCGGGCTGAACGCCAAATACGACGTGCTGGTGTTCCAGTCCGACGTGCTTGGGCGCGAGGGGCGCCCACCGCAGAAGCAGCCCGCCGCCGCAGACCTGCCGGCCGAATGGCGGATGGCGCTGGGCCATGTGACGACCGAAAAGACGGTGCCGCAACTCGCCTCCTTCGCCAAGGCAGGCGGCACGGTGATCGCGGTCGGCAATGCGACGCGTCTCGGGCCGGAGCTTGGCCTGCCGGTGTACAATGCGCTCACCACCGTGGACGCGAGCGGCAAGCGCACGCCGCTGCCGGGCACGAAATTCTATGTGCCGGGGTCTGTGCTTCAGGCCAAGGTCGATCCGACCGATCCGCTGGCCTATGGCGTGCCCGCGACGCTGGACGTCTTCTACAACAACAACCCGACGTTCGCCTTTGCGCCAGGAGTGGCGGGCGTGCGACGCGTGTCGTGGTTCGCGAGCGACGATCCAGTCCGGTCCGGCTGGGGTTGGGGGCAAAAGGCGCTCAACGACACCGCGACGATCGTCGATGGTACGCTAGGCAAAGGCCACGTTTATCTGCTGGCGAACGAGGTGACGCAGCGTGGCCAGCCCTATGCCTCATTCAAGTTCCTGTTCAACGCGGCGCTCTACGGCCCCGCACAGGCGAGTGCGGGCACGGCGGACGATTGAGATGGGGGCTTGGCGTCCTCACCGCGCGGTCAGGACGCCACAAGGGACGAAAGTGAAAACGGCGCCACCGCTATGCGGTAAGGCGCCGTTCTTCGTTGCCGCCACTGTTGTCACGTTCCCCCTGCAACTCGGACAGGGAGGATCAAGTCAGCCTCAGCTTTCCTCTTCGTCGTCGGTCGTGTCGGCCACATCCAGCCTGGCGCCGTCAGTGCCGGTACGAAACTTGCCGAGTTCCGCCGTCGTTACCGGGCCGAGCAGCTGGTTGATCTCCGCCGTTATGCCGTCGATCTTGCCGCGCAGTTCGGTGTAGCGCGCCGCCGCGTCGGGCGGCACCTTCTGATCCGACGCATTCGTCTGACTGTAGAGATAGGTCACATGCGTCTGCAGGCGCGGCTGAATGTAGCGGATCTTGGGGGTGATCAGGCGATCGGCAATGCCGTCCAGCGCCGCCTTGCGCGACGGATCGGGATTGGCAGCCAGCGCCTGTGTCACGCGCGATACGGCGAGGTTCGTGTCGTGAACCAGCGCCAGGACGCGGACGTTGTGATCGTACAGCGCGGTCAGGTCGGCCGCGGTGATGCCTGATGCCAGCACGCGCGGGTCCTCTCTGATGACCAGCGGCTGGGTGGTGGTGACACCGCCCGCCGTCATCTCGACGATATAGTCGCCCGGCGGCACCATCGGACCGGTCGGGCTGCGCGTACCGGGCTTGGCACCGGGCGCCTCACCCGATTGGCGCAGATCCCAGATGAAGCGGTTCATCCCCGGCGTGGCGGAAAGCTTGGTCGGGTAAGTCGGGCGATAGCGGCCGAGATCCTCGTCCCCGCCCCCGACGCCAGCGGCTTTGTCGGCCGCGCCTTCGCTGGTGAAGCGGCGCAGCACCTCGCCCTTGGCATTGCGGAAGGTGAGCGTCACCGGCGTGCTTGCGGCGAGGTGATAATCGATCTGCGCGCCGGGCAGGATATAGTCAGGCCCCATGCTGGGATCATAGCCCTTGTCGCCCGATGCGTTGACGCGGATCGCGGTGGCCGGCTTGTAGAGCCGCGTCGCGTTCACGCCCGTCGTGGGAAGCTGGCGCAGGGCGCTCAGATTATCGAGCACGTAGAAGCCGCGTCCCTGGGTGGAGAGCACCATGTCGCCATGCGCGAGCCGAAGGTCGGTGATCGGCACAACCGGCAGGTTCTGCTGAAAACTCTGCCACCGCCTGCCGCCGTCGAACGACACGTAGAGGCCGAATTCGGTACCGGCATAGAGCAGGCCGGGCCGCTCGGGATCCTCGCGCACGACGCGCGTCGGCTCGTCGGCGGCTATGCCGTTCCGGCCATCGGTCAGGCGCGTCCAGGTGCGGCCGTAATCCTTGGTCGCATAGATGTATGGCGCAAAGTCGCCGAGCAGATAGCGATAGATCGCGGCATAAGCGGTGCCGGGATCGCGCACGCCCGGCTCGATATTTTGCACGCGGCCGCCGGCGGGCAGGCCCTTGGGTGTCACATTCTGCCATGACGCGCCGTTATCCTGCGTGACGTGGATCAGCCCGTCGTTCGACCCGGCCCAGATCACGCCTGGCTTCACCGTGCTTTCGCGGATCGCGTAGAGCGTGGAATAGACCTCCTCGCCCGTCGCATCGATCGTGATCGGAGCGCCCGAGGCCAGTTGCTTGTCAGCCGGCTTGGCGGTGAGATCGGGGCTGATCACCTGCCACGTCACGCCGCCGTCGCGCGAGCGGTGCACGAATTGTGAGCCGTAATAGACGGTGTCGGGCTCGACCGGCGACACCTCCATCGGGGCGACGCGCTGGAAGCGGTATTTCAGATCCTTCGGATCGTTGCCGTAGAGCGATTCACTGCCGATCCAATAGCGTTCCTCATTGCCGTTGGTGCGCATGTCCATTCGGCTGAACTGCCCCTTGCACCCGCCCCACACCATGTTGGGATCTCCCAGCTTGGGGATGATCGGTCCCGTCTCGCAGCCCGGGCCGATGCGAAATTCCTGCCCGTTGCCGAGCGACAGGGACGGGGCGATGACCGTCGTATTGTCCTGCTGCGCGCCATACAGGCGATACGGATATTGGTCGTCCACCGCGACCTGATAGATCTCCGCGCTCGGCTGATTCGCCTGGCTGCTCCAGGTACCGCCGCCGTCATAGGTGACATTGGCGCCGCCGTCGTTCGCCTGCACCATCGTCATCGAATTGCTGGGGCTAATCCAGGCGTCGTGATTGTCGCCATGCGGCACGGGCCGGGTGACAAAGGTCTTGCCGCCGTCCTTTGACTCGAACCAGCCCTCGTTACCAACGAAGACGTGCTCGGGATCATTCGGATCGACGACCAGCGTGGTGTAATAAAACGGGCGCGTCACGAGCTTGCCGTCGCCGTTGACCAGCCGCCACGACGTGCCGGCATCGTCCGAGCGATAAAGACCGTGCCCGGGCTTCGCCTCGATCAGCGCCCACAGCGTATTGGGCGCCTTGGCGCTCACGCCGACATTGGAGCGGCCGAAGAGGCCGGTCGGCAGGCCGCCGCCGAGCTTCTGCCAGGTGTCGCCGCCATCGGTTGACTTGTAGATGCCGCCGTCCGTGCTGCCCGAGATGATCGACCAGGGCTGGCGCAGGCCATGCCACATGCTGGCGTAGAGGACGCTAGGGTTATTCGCCTGGAATTCGAGATCTGCCGCACCGAGCTTGTCGGAAAGGAACAGCACCTGCTTCCACGTCTTGCCGCCGTCGCGCGTGCGATAAACGCCGCGCGCCTTGGTGTATTTGAACGGATCGCCCGTGGCGGCGACGAACACCTCGTCGGGATTGGTGGGGTTGATCCGCACCGTGGCGATCTGTCCCACATCCTTCAGACCGACAAACTGCCACGTCTTCGCGCCATCAACCGACTTGTAGATGCCCTTGCCGATCGAAACGTTGCTGCGGATCTTCGACGATCCGGTTCCGGCATAGATGATGTCGGGATTGCTGTCCGCCACGGCGACCGCGCCGACCGGGCCGACGCTGATCTGCCCGTCGGTGGTGTTGACCCATTTGACCCCGGCGTCAGTCGTCTTCCACACGCCGCCACCCACCGTGCCCATGTAGAAGGTGCCCGGCTGCGACGGCACGCCAGTGACGGTGGTGACGCGGCCGCCGCGCCACGGGCCGACCTGACGATATTTGAGCGCTGCCCATTGCTTCTTGTCATAGGTCTGCGCCGCACCCGCAGTCGCCGTGCCGATCCCGGCCAGCATGGTGCCCGCCGCCAACAGCGCCACAAGATGTTTCATCGCAACCCCCATCAACTTGCGGCGCGCGGCCACGATCAGGCGGCGCCGCTTACCTGGTCAGCAGATGCCAAACGAGCGTGCTTTGCAACGCCCGTCTTTGGGAGACATGTTTTGTAACAGTGCACCTGCCAAGTAAAAGCGGAAGCAGCCGGCAGAGTATATCCCCTGCCGACTACTCAGCGTGATAATTTATTCGTGATGATCAGATGTCGAAGCGCACACCAATCCTGAAAGACCGTCCAAGAAAGTCGTAGAAGGTCTGGTTTATACCAAGATCGACGTTCGATGTGTCCGACGGACCCTTGCCGACCGGCGCGGGATCACGATTGAACAGGTTCGCAATACGCAGATACAGCTGGCTCTTCACCTTGCCGATCGGCACGTCATAGGCAAAATAGGTGTCGACGTAAAAGGCACCGTCGATGTGGTTGTCGGCAATGGTGCGATTGATCGTGTTCGACGCAGGGCAGGCGCTGACGCATTCCACCCAATTGTTGTTGTAAACGCCCGCGCTGATCCCGCGCCCGATCACCTGCATCGAGAACGGCTCAAGCGCATAGCCGAACGTCAGGCGGTACGTCCATTTCGGCGGACCATTGCCGCCGTTTTCGCCCACGGTGTCGGTCGGCGCCTGCACGCCGTTCGACTCCGATGCCTCCAGATAGCGCGTGGCAATACCGCGGAAGCTGACCTTGCCGCCAAGCGATCCGGCGATGTCGGCAAGATCGAAGCCGTAGCTCAGTTCGAGATCGATGCCGCGCGCGCGGTTGGACAGGAAGTTATACGGGCTGTTGGCGATCAGATATTCGCTGACGCCCGGTCCCGGTTCCGTCGCATTGGTGAACCCGTTGCTGCCATACGCGATCGTACGCGCGTTCTGGCCGGTGCCGATGATCGCCTGCAGACGATTGCACAGCTCGATATTGCCGGTGAAGCAGCGATCCACGATGTCCTGCGGCCCCAGCGTCCCGATCGCACCGTTGATCTTGATGTCGTAATAATCGACCGACAGGCCGAGCCCGGGCACGAACGAGGGACGGTAGATGACGCCCAAGCCCCAAGTGTCGGCCTTTTCCGGCTCCAGCGCCAGATTGCCGGTCACGGTTTGGGTGTAGCGCACCGCGACATTGTTCTGCCACGGATCACCGATCGAGTTGGTGTTGCGTGCGCCACCCTGGAACAGCTCGGATAGGTTCGGTGCGCGAATGTCGCGCGATCGCGTGACGCGGAACCGCAGATCCTCTATCGGCGCAAAGCTGAGCCCCGCCTTCCACGTCACCACATCGCCGGATTCGCTATAGCTGGTATAACGCGCCGCGCCGTTGAATTCGAAGTTCCATGGCAGCGACACCAGCGTCTCGAGATAGGCTTCGGTCACCGTGTACTGACCAAAGGTCGCGGTGAAATTGCCCGAATACCAGCCGGAGGCATATTCCGGTGGCACATAGCCCGAGATCTTCTCCTTGCGGCTTTCCACGCCAAAGGCGAGGCCGATCGGCTTCAGCCAAGGATTGTCGACATTGGTGCTGAAATTCAGCGAGGCGACGTCCTGCTGCAACCGGCGATCACCATAAGGCTCACCCATGATGTAATCTACCGCCGCCTGCGAATTGACGCCGATGCCCATGCGGTTGAACGGCACGCAGCCCGCCGCCAACGGATTGGTGCTGCCATCGCGCGTGGCGCGGCACACGATAGTGCCGGATGCGTCGCGCACGGCATCCTGTGCAAAGCCCAGCTTCACGCGATTGGCGGCGACCAGCGCCTCCTTCGCGTTCATGATGCCGCGCTGGTAATAGCCGTCCCATTTCCAGTCCATCGAGAGAAGGTCGAAGCTGCCCTCGAAACCGACGAGGTAACGCTGCACCTCGCGATCGTAATTGCTCTCGCGCGTCGGAATGTCCTGGTTCCAGGTGCCGAGCGTGAAGCCTGCGCCGTTCAGTTGCGCACGTACCGACGCCGGGATGAAGGCGTTGTCGCCCAGGATCGACACATTCGCCTTGTCGGTGTGATACCCGCCCCAGCTGTGCTGCTTGCTGCGATTGTACGACAATTCGGTGAACAGCTGAAAATTGTCGAGCACGTCGAAGCTGAAGCGGCCAAAGACGCTGGTCAGCTTTTCCTCGGGCTGGATCGCGGTGGCATAATATTGCTGGCTCAACTGCCAGTCGCCGCCCACCGTCCACGGCAGGTTGTTCAGCCGGTTGGGGCCATAATCATAGCGGTTTACCGTCCCGCCCTGGCCGAAATAGGTGCCGCGCAGCGGGCCGGAGGTGATGATGCCGCCACCCGTCGTGGTGTTCAGGCCAGACTTGTAGGCGACCATATATTCCGGCTCGCCATTGCCGGCGATGTAGCGCGGGTTCTGGATCAGGTGGACGCCGCGGTTCTTCCATTCGCGCGGACCAGCGCCGAACACGCCGCCGCGTTGCACGTAATTGCCGCTGAGCAGCGCGCGTCCCCGCCCCTCGGCGAACTCCATGCCCCCGGTCAGCGTCGCGCGATAGCTGACGTCGTCGCCATAGGTCGTCTCGCCATAAGCAAACTCGCCCTTGAGCCCGGTATATTCGCGATCGAGGATGAAGTTGACGACGCCGGCAACCGCGTCCGAGCCATAGACCGACGATGCACCGCCGGTGACGACCTCGACACTCTTCACCAGCCCCTGCGGGATCGTGTTGACGTCCACCGTACCGGTGGCGAGCGACCCGACCGAGCGGTGACCGTCGAGCAGCACCAGCGTGCGCGTGGTGCCCAGTGATCGCAGGTTGATGGTGTTGATGCCGCCCGCGCCGCCGCTCAGGTTACGCTGCGTGTTGGACGGCGAGACGCTGCCCGCCACCGATGGGATCTGGTTGACGAAATCGGCGACGTTCGCCGGAGCGGACGCCTGAATGTCGGCAAGACCGATAACGGTGACCGGGGTCGGCGCGTCATAGCCGTTGCGCACGATGCGCGATCCGGTGACGGTGATGGTGTCGCTTTCGCCTTCGGGCACCGTGTCGGGCGTTTGGGCCGCCTCCACCTCCGGGCTCAGGATCGGTGACACCGACGGCGCCGCCGGTGTCGGCTGCGCATCCTGTGCATAGGCGGCACTCGCCCCGGTCAGCAGCAGCGCGGCAATCAGCGCACGGCGCGATCCCATGGCAATCGCCTTTGATCCCGGCAGACGCAGCCTGGCGCCGGAACAATAGGCGGAACGCAAATTGGCACGCATGATGACCCCCCTGTTATGGTCTTTCAGCCTCCTGTGCGGCGGGATGCATGATGCTGGCGCTCAGACGCTCTATGTCCGACGTCGCGCTTGCGCTCGTCGGCCTGCATTCCCTGACACAAAGGGCTATCAGGTCGACTTGGCCGGTCAAGCAGATGAAAAGCGTCCATCCATGCTTATCGAACGAGCAGCCATAACAGAGTCTTATGGATCAACTCTTGTCCCTGGCGGCTGATATAATAGCACAAACAGTGCGTCTAGTGTCGTTTGTAACGATCCATTTAGTAAGGAACAGCTTTACTGCCATATCCATTGGCTATGCTATGCACCGTATTTTGCGGGCCACGGCCATCTGCACGACGCGCTTGCGACGTTACTACGGCTATGGGGCCGTTGTATGCGCCACTCGTGCCGTGCTCGATGAGGCGCTCGCGCTTGGCCCTTTGACGTAATCGATCTCGACGTGACCATGCACGAAGGGCTCCAGCGTGGCGAGCAGGATCACCGCCGATCATCGAATGCTCACGGCCCGAACGAACCTGATCAACGGCGTGTGGGGGCTGGAACTCGGCGCTCACGATTACCGCGGCAAGTTTTCGAGCTGCGCGAACTGCTCGCCCGTGTTCCCCGCCTCACTGCGCCGTGCCGATCCGGGCTGACCACGCGGAAGCGTCAAGCGGAAGCGCGCCACGCCAGCGCTTGAGAGGAGTGCAAGGCTGCTGCCATGAAGCGTCGCCGGCTCCTGTGCAAACGCCAGCCCTATGCCGGTTCCTGCCCTGCAAGTTTGGTGGTGAAGACCGGCTTTAACAACCGAGCGTGAAGCGGTTCGGGCACGCTCGGCTCAATATCCGTTATCTCGATGAACACCGCGCTGCCGCCATCCTGGCCGGCCACGATCCTCACAAACCGCTCGGGCGCACCGGTCTCGCCGATTGCGTGTTGCGCATTGACCAGCAGGTTGATCAAAATGTGGTGAACATAATCCTGATCCACCGGCACCTGCGGCATTTCACCGATGCGGACAATAGCGGTACTGTCGGCCGACCGCATCGCGTCCGCCACTTGCCCACCGGCGTGATCGATTACTGTCGCGAGTGTCAGGGAGCGTTATGCCGGTGAGGTCTGCCGGGCGATCGCAAGGAAAAAGTCTGGACGACGGGCGCGCAGGACCTGGCAACGGGCGCCATGACGCTGGAAGCGCCTAAATCTTCCCCAGCCCCGTCCAGTCCGGCACTTGCGGGTACAATCGAAGGTCAGGTCTTCACGGCCGATCCGCCGATCCACAAGCCCGTTCGCAAAGCCTTGGTCGTAAAGCTCGGGCCGAAGCAGGTGGTGGCGATGGAGCCGGGTGCCCGCGGCACGGTGGATGGCACACTCGGCTCGCTTCCGCTCAACGTGCGGTCGGCGCGGTGACCGCGATTGCAGAGCGAGTGACGTGGGGCTTGTAGGGAGAGATGCTCGGCAGGCCCGCGAACGAATCTGCTGCGGCGATCCAGCATCTCTGCAACCTGGCGAAGATGTTCTTTCTCAAACCCGACCTTAGCGAAGGTTCACACCTTCGATCGCGGGGCAACAGGCTATCGCACCCTGATCGAGACCGCCGCCTATTTCAGTCCAGCCGCCGGCACTCGTTCGTGGATCGGCGCGCTCTCGGGCGACTTGGAAGGTTGGTTTGCCGAATGGTCCGGGCAAGGTCGCTCAGCGCTCCGTAGCGCAAAGGGTAGATCTGCCATCCGTGCATCGCCCCACGGAGCAACGACCGGCCGACCACTCTGGCCTACAATCAAGCGTGCAACGCTTCGCGTCACTTACCAGCCACATAAGCGGCGAGTTCTTCGGGCGCAGCTTGGGGGAAGGATGATCGCAGGTGCTCCAGGAAGGCAGACACGCGCGCGCTGAGAAGCCTTCGGGATGGATACAGCGCCCACAGCGAGACGTCGGATCCCGGAACGTCTCCCCAATGCACCAATTGCCCGCTCGCGATATCGCGGCCGACAAGCGAAAGCGGCAGGCGTGCTGCCCCGGCACCGGCCCGCACCGCATCTCGTACCACCATCAGCGACGAGAAATGGAGTCGCGGCTCGACTGTGATCGTCTCGGGTTCAAGCCCATTGCCCATCGTCCAGCTTCGCGCGTCATCCGCCCCGCGGACGACGGCGGGAATGACATGATCGGGTGACTTCGCGAGGCCAGGTGCTGCGACGACGACCAGCCGATCGTGCAGGAAAGGTCTGCCGATCAAGGTGTCGTCAGGCGCCGGGTCGACACGGATGACCAGGTCGTATCCCTCTTCGATCATGTCGACCGCCCGGTCATCGGTCGTGATCTCCAGCCGCACCTCGGGGTAACGCGCTGCGAACGCTGCGGCCAATCGGCCCATTGCTGTGTGCGACAGGAGAAGCGGCGCACTGATCCGCAGGCGACCGCGCACGTGCTCGCCGCCCGACTTTATTGCCGCCGTCGTCTCCTCCAGTTCGGTCAGCAGCGCTCCCGCCCGTTCGAACAGCGCCCGCCCCTCCGCCGTCAGCTTGAGATCGCGCCGACCGCGCTCGAACAACCGCAGCTCAAGCGCGGCCTCAAACTCGGCAACGCGCCGTGACAGCGTTGCTTTGGGCCGTCGCGCTGCGCGTGCCGCCTTTCCGAAGCCGCCATGGCGGGCGACGAGCGTGAAGTCGGCAAGCGCGAGAAGATCCATTGGTGTTCCACCCGTGAGACGGTGCGTCCAAATAGCGCGTCTATTTGCACGCACCTGGATCACGCATCTTCGCTTGGTCAGCAAGACCTGTTGAAGGAGCGAAACCCATGACCATTCTCGTGATCGGAGCCACCGGCCGTGTCGGCCGCCATGTCGTCGACCAACTCGTCCGCCGCGGCGCCGATGTCCGGGTCCTCACCCGCGACGCTGCCAAGGCCGACTTCCCGGCGGCCGTCGATGTTGCGGAGGGCGATCTGCTCGACCTCGATGCGCTGCGTGCGGCGTTCGCCGGCGTGCGCACGCTCTTCCTGCTCAATGCGGTGACCGGCGACGAATTCACGCAGGCAATCATCGCCCTCAACATCGCGCGTGAGGCGGGTGTCACACGCGTGGTGTACCTGTCGGTCTTCGGGGCGGATCAGGCCGTCAACGTGCCGCACTTTGCCGTAAAGCACGGCGGGGAGCGCATGCTGGAAGCGATGGGGTTCGGCGCAACGATCCTGCGTCCCAGCTACTTCATCGACAATGAGGCTATGGTGAAGGACGCGATACTGCAACACGGTGTCTATCCCATGCCGATCGGCAGCAAGGGCGTCGCGATGGTGGACGCACGCGACATCGCGGAGATCGCCGCGATCGAACTGATCCGCCGCGATCAGGCGGAGGAGACGCTGCCGAGCGAGACGATCAACGTGGTCGGGCCCGACACGCTGACGGGGGCGGACGCCGCGCGGATCTGGTCGGAGGTGCTGGGGCGGCCGGTCGTGTACGGCGGCGACGATCCCAGCGGCTTCGAGGCGACCATGGCGACGTTCATGCCGAAGTGGACGGCTTACGAAATGCGGCTGATGGCCGAGCGCTACGTAAGCGACGGCATGATCCCGCAGCCAGGCGACCGCGAGCGCCTGACTGCGCTGCTCGGTCGCCCGCTGCACAACTACCGGAACGCGGCGACGCGCCTCGCAACATCCTGATCGCGCAACAGTCACGCGACCTCGCTGCCCCGCCGCTTGCGACGGGACAGCGGGGCCGATCTGCCGCTGCGATCAGACCTGTCGCATGCCGCCATCGACGCAAAGCTCGGCTCCGGTGATGAAGCTGGCTGGGTCGCTCCAAAGGAATACGGCCGCGAAACGCAAAGCTGGCTGCGACATGCGGTGGAGTCTGCCACCGCTGCTGTCGCCTACGACCGGGCGCGAGGCACGGCGCTATAACTCACCTAAGTCCCTCGTTCTCGCCAGCACGGCGCGGTCTGATCGGCGGGCGCCAAATCCGCCGATCTCTGCATTACGCGCCAAACGCGCCGTCGATCGTGTGCATCGCGCCGGTGACGAACCCCGCCTCCGGGCCCGCCAGCCAGGCGACCATGCCGGCGACCTCCTCGGGGCGGCCGTGGCGCTTGATCGCCATGAAGCTGTGCATCAGCTCCTTCATGGGTCCGTCCGCCGGATTGGCGTCGGTATCGATCGGGCCGGGCTGCACGACGTTGATCGTGATGCCGCGCGGGCCGAAGTCTCGCGCCAGCCCGCGCGCCAGCCCCTGCAGCGCGGATTTGCTGAGCGCATAGGAGGCCATGCCGGGGAGCGGCATGCGATCGCCGTTGACCGAACCGATGATGATGATTCGGCCGCCTTCCGGCATAGCACGCGCCGCCTCGACGGATGCGTGGTACGGCGCATGGACGTTGACGCGGAGCAGCCGGTCGATCGCGTCCGGATCCTGGTCCAGCGCGTCGCCGAAGATCGCGTAGCCGGCATTCACCACCAGCACGTCGAGCGACCCGCTGTCGCGCACCCGCGCGATCACCGCGTCGCGATCGGCGCTGTCGGTCTGCACCGCCGTGCTGCCCGTCTCGGCTGTCAGCGCCTCGGCCGCATCACGGGAGCCGGCATAGGTGAAGGTCACGCGGGCGCCGCCGGCGGCGAAACGCCGCACGATCGCCGCACCAATCCCTCGGCTGCCGCCGAGCACGAGGACGTTCTTGCCTGTAAATGAAGTCAACGCAGCACTCCTTGAGTATTATTGTATTACGCATTACATAAATAAGCCGGGCTGGCGATCAAGGGATTATGTAAGAGTGGGTACAGAAACACCGCGCACGCGTGGACGACCCCGTCGGTTCGACCGCGATGCGGCGATCGCCACGGCGCAGCGGCTGTTCCACGCGCGCGGCTATGACGCGGTCAGCGTCGCCGATCTCACCGACGCCTTGGGGATCAATCCGCCGAGCTTCTACGCCGCGTTCGGCAGCAAGGCGGGCCTCTATGCCCGCGTGCTCGAACGCTACGACACGACCGGCGCGGTTCCGTTCGCCCGCTTGCTGCGCCGCGATCGGCCGGTGGTGGCGTGCCTCGCCGCCGTGCTGGAGGAAACGGCGCGCCACTACGCGGCCAATCCCGATGCGGCCGGGTGCCTTGTTGTCGAAGGCACGCACTGCAACGACCAGAGCGCGCGCGAGGCCACCATTCCCTACAACCTGGCCGCGGAGGCGATGATCCGCCGCTACATCGCCGAGCGCCACCCCGATGAGGCCGAGCGGCTGACCGATTTCGTCGCGACCACCATGTTCGGTATGTCCGCCAAAGCACGACAGGGCCATAGTCTGAACCAACTCCTCGCTACGGCACGGCTCGCCGGCGCGGCGTTGAAATCAGCGGTGACGAGTGAGAGTGCATCATAAGCGCGCTTTGTGTCGCGCCTCTCGAGTATCGAAAGTTCGTCTCGTGAGTCCTGTGCGAACCGCGATATAGGCTTCGGCCGGGTTGCCGCGGGATCAAAGTAGCTTAGGGGTGGTTCGTGGATGACTGGGATGACCTGCGGATCCTTCGTGCTGTGGCAAGCGCAGGGACCACGCTGGGCGCCAGTAGAAATGTGGGGATCAGCCAGAGCACCGTTGTGCGGCGGGTGGCAGCGATCTAGGCAAAGCTGAAGCTCAAGCTCTTTGACAAGCGACCATCAGGCTATGTGTCGACCGACGATCTGAACGTGCTGCTCCCCGTCATTGACCAGATTGCCAGTAACGTCGACCAGCTGTCCGCGATTGCCGCCAGTCGCCGGCGAACCATCTCCGGCACGATTCGCTTCTCGGCGCCGGGAATCATAACATCCTATGTTCTGCCTCCCGTCCTGCGCGACTTCCGAAAACTGTATCCGAGTGTTCGGCTGGAGCTGATTACGACGGATCAGGCGGTCGATCTTGCATCGGGCGTCGCCGATGTCGCGCTGCGGGGTGATGGGGCCCCTCCCGAGGGAGCCGGTCTGTTCGGTCGCCGTCATTCCTATGATCGGCCGGTGATCATTGCGCATTTCCAGCTATGTTGAGAGGTTCGGCGTACAGCAGTCGGTTGCCGAACTTCCCGATCACCTGATCATCCAGCCGGCCGTGCTGCCGCCGACGCATCCCGTATCGCGCTGGTTCACCGAACATGTGCCGGATCATTCGGTTGTCCTGAGGCCCGATACCCTGGGCGCAGCTTTGTCCGCGATCCGCAGCGGACTTGGCATCGGCCTGTTGCCCCGATTTCTGGCAGACCGGGATCCGAGTGGGTCAAAGTCGCTGCACCAGATCTTCGGATCGTCGATGATAGCGTGTGGAACGCCGTCCATGAACAGATCGAGCGACGCCGTAACCCGAACCTGGGCGCCTCGCCGGTCGGCCAGAAGCGCAAGCGGCATCTCCTGTCCGGGCTCATCCGCTGCGGCGTGTGCGGCTCCAACTTCACGATCAGCGGCAAAGACTATTATCGATGTGCTGGCGAGGAAGAGCGCGGAACATGCGGGAACAGGTCGTCAGTGCGTAAAACACCCCTTGAGCAAGCGACGCTGTCGGTGTTCCAGCATCATCTCTTCACCCCAGAGCATGCGCGCACTTTCACCGAGGAGTTCGCGCGCGAGACGGAGCGCCTCACCTACCAGGCCGAGCGCCGTGATGCTACGCTGAGCTATCGGTTGGCCGTTGTGACAGCGGAGATCGGCCATCTCGGTGCAAACATGCTAGCAGGCGTCATCAGCGATACGTTGGCGAACCTGCTGGCCGAGCGCGAGGCCGAGAAGTTGCGCCTTGAAGCGCAGATCCAGTGTCAGCCCACGATAGAGAACATAACTCTTCCGGTGCCAGCGGATCTCACCAAACTGTTTCGAGCGAAGGTGCGAACTCTGGCAGAGACGCTGAACGACGACCTCCTCCGCGGCGCGGCGGCGTAGATTTTGTCTCGCTTGATCGAGAGCGTGACTATTCATCTCTGCGAGGATGGTTCGGCCGAGGCGGAGGTGGTCGCCAAGGTGTCAGATCTGTTGGCGTTTGCCGCAAACGCCGACGCCGCCCCGGAGGGCGGCGTATGTAGTTCCATGGCGTTGGTTGCGGGGACAGGATTTGAACCTGTGACCTTCAGGTTATGAGCCTGACGAGCTACCGGGCTGCTCCACCCCGCGTCACCATTATGGTGTCCGTTTGGGGAAACACGAACGCCTCCGCGTTGTGGCGGAGGCGACGGTGTGTCCTTGTCGGACGGACGTTATGAATGGGTTCTGGAGAACCGTACTAACCGCAAGCTGCAATGCCTGGCGACGCCCTACTCTTCCATCGCTTAGGCGATAGTACCATTGGCGCAGTCGGGTTTCACGGCCGAGTT
>JAESGL010000313.1_pt1 | contig 31014 bp, 30 predicted proteins | sample 9269711 | NCBI WGS metagenome assembly JAESGL01 (sample SAMN14515918, study PRJNA621676) | algae metagenome | isolation source: Kastovskya adunca ATA6-11-RM4 and co-occurring heterotrophs from soil and... | place: Chile: Atacama Desert | collected 2011-06-27
AATTTCCCACTGGGGGTCAGTAAGTCTCTCTTGTTGAGTCTGCATAAGTAAATGAGTTTAGTCGCTTTTATTCTTACGCAACTGACCCTCTTTTTTATGCCCTCTTCAAAATTTAAACATGATCTCAACCGATGTCAACGATCAAAACAGTTTTGCGCTGGAAAGCATCTTTGCTGCTGTGCATTTGGCAATACCGCTAAAGCATTATCATGCTCTTCTTTCAGCATACATCTGCCTCCTGCTACACATAAAATTAAATTATGGAAATGATGATGAAATTCAAAGAGATCGATGCCTAAGAATGCAAGCACATGCTCCTGCGGGTCTTCACACAGGGCCTGAATCTCCTGCTCTGTTTTGTTAAAATGCCATACCTGGGCAACCTGCTGAAAACCTTTTTTACCCTGGTAGATCTCAATGAGCTGAAATACCCATACGTTATAGGGAAGCTTGTTAAGGCGCTGGCATCCATGCGACAGGACTAAAGGTTTTATGTCAGTTGAAAAGAATTCAGGCTTTTCTCCCGCTGCATTAGGCTTGCACCGATTAAAAGTTGTGTCGTCTAACTTTACCATACTTGATTTTAGTTAAGGTTCTTAAACATTAGGAAAGTCTCTCAATCAGAACATAGCTTGTTACAGCTACTAAAGGGCACTTATCTCCCTGTAATTAAACAGACACTAAAGGGTGCTACCACCCTACTCCTTTAAAGAAAAAAGTACATCTTGTTTACGGGTCAGATTTTAGCCGGGCATGATTAGGCAGTGGTTCTATAGGTGTTACCCAGTTGACGCAGGCAAACCGCTTCTCCTCTTTTACTACAGCAGGAAGTGATTCGCACTGACAATAGAAATATCCATTGTCTTTTTGCAATGATTCTACGGCAGTGACTAACAAGCCCTTACTGTTTACGGCTATGGTACTTGGATTTGTAAAAGCTAAAGTATCTTTTGAGAACCAGATACCAGCTGTAGAATATTAGAAAGTAAGTCAGAAGAGAGTAAAAACCCTTTCTTCAAGAAGCTTTAAATTATACGTAAATATTCCGTACATTTTGATACATGTACGGAATATTTACGTATATTTGAGCAACAGATTAAATATTGTGGATTGAGTTTATCTCAATACCCCCTTTAGCGAGTAAACAAGTATAACAAGCAGAATGGATACCCTAAGTAGTAATGAGAAAGCAAGAATTGAAACGAGAGTTTCAAAAAGCACGAAGGACATGTTTGAAAGGGCTGCTGCCTTAGCAGGATATAACACCCTTACAGATTTCGTCTTAAGCACTGTAAAAGAAAAGGCTGAAACGATCATTGAAAAACATGAAACGATTTTAGCAACGGAAAGAGACCGAAAGGTCTTTTTTGAGGCACTGGAAAACCCTCCCAAGCTTAGCAATAACAAACGGATGGTAGACCTTGCTGAAAGATATAAGCAAGCTTTACAACCAAAATAATGGAATATTTAACGGTACTATTAGATAAAACTTTTAAAAAATCTGAATTTTCTTGCGGTAAACAACCCCTGGATGATTACCTGCATCAGTTCGCAAAACAGGATGCACAAAAGGACATATCCAGAACCTTTGTTCTGCCTGATGGTAACAAGATAAAGGGTTACTACTCTTTATCAAGCAGCTCCATACCAAGGGAGCATGTACCTGAAGAGTTTATCAAAAAGCATAAACTGCCCAGGTACACATCATTACCAACTGTTTTGCTTGGCAGACTAGCAGTAGATAAAAAATATCAGGGCCAGAAGCTAGGCTCCTTACTGCTCTTTGATGTTTTTAAGCGGTGCTACGAAGCAAATCTAGCAATTGCTGCATTTGCCCTTGTTGTTGATGCCCTGGATTCTGAAGCATTTGAGTTCTATAAAAAGTTTGGATTTATACCGTTAGATAGCCAAAAGTTGTTCCTGCCTATGCAATCAATTGTTGAGTATCTGCAAGAAACATTAAGCGTAACAGATCCAACAACAACAATCATGTGAAATAGATAAAGCACAACAAGACATGAGTTATCCCAAATTTTAGAATAGGGATACTGAAAAAGAAAAAGCCTTCTTTTCGTAAGTGTGAGTGAAGAACAAGCACTTTAGAAAAGGAGGCTTTATGATTTTAGGGAAAGATACGCGTGAGAGAGGCGAAAAGATTAGCGGGATCAGCCATTTTTTTTATGAGCGTCTTCAAGAGTTTCTTTCACCTCTTCTTGGCCTTTTAGATGAGCATCTGGACAAGCGTCTGGTCAGGAGCTTTGCTTTACTCATAGAAGCTATTTTGCGGTTTCGCCATAGAAATCAGGGCTTGCTTCTAAGTGAGTTGGGAGCCTATGTTTTATCGCCTGATCAGGCTCCGGCAGGCACAAAACGGATCAGCAACCTTCTACGCTCTGCTAAATGGCAGCATGAGCTTGTTTTGGATTGGCTTAGGCAAAAAGCTAAAGAGGGCATACAACAATGGCCACAGCAGCCCCTTTTACTGCATTGGGATGAGAGTGTGGTGGAGAAACCGGAGAGCATCAAAGCAGAGGGTTTATCTCCTGTAAGAAGTTCAAAGGCAAAAAGGCTGGTGCGCATCAAACCAGGCTACTTCAATCCTCCCCTTCAGCGTCCTGTTCATGTACCTGGCTTTCACTGGCTGGGCCTGCTCTTGATGGGCCTGCACACAAAACCTTTGCTCTACATGCAGCAGTGGTGGAGCACGCGTATGGAAGAGGCCCCTGATGCAGCAGCAGTAAAGCTAAAGTGTCTCAAACAGGCAGTCAAGGACTTTGGCAGAAGAGTCATTCATGTCTTTGACAGAGGGTATGCAGGGGCTCCCTGGCTAAAGGTGCTCTTTAAGCATTCACAGCACTTTATCCTTCGCTGGAACAAAGGCTATAAACTTGTAGATGAACAGGGAAGAAAACTGCCTTGCTGGCAGTTGGTCAGAGGCAAAAGAAGTCTGTCAAAGCGCCTGATCAAAGACACCCCCAGAAGAGAAGAGCGACAGATGGGCATCTACTACCAAGCTATCTTTCATCCAAAGTGGCCAAAGAAAAAGCTTTATCTAGTCATCCTTAGGCCCGGCAAGGGACATCTGCCCCTGTATCTGATCACAAACCTCAAGATCACTTCTGCCAAGAAAGCCTGGAGAATAGCCTTCTGCTATGCCAGAAGATGGCAGATAGAAGCAGCCTTCCGCTACTCTAAATCAGAACTGGCTCTGGAAAGTCCAAGACTCCACTTCTGGGAAAATCGACTTAAACTAATGATGATCCTGTCTGTGGTCTATGCTTTCCTGCTAGGCCTATTGATGCTCGACAAGCAAATTATCCAGGAACTATTACGATGGGGGTGCCATAGAACAGGAAAGCGACACCAGGAAGTCCTAGTGCCGCTTTACAGAATCCGTACTGCTTTGATGCATCTCTGGTCTCAATTGCTATCCCAAAATTCGGAATAACTCATGTTTCTTATGCTCTCTCCACCATGGACTAAAACCATCATAGTAGATCTTGCAGCCTGGAACAAACCTGTTTTCTTCCGACTTACCGAATGCAGGCCTGTTGTATGCTCCAAGATCTTCTGCGATGTTTAGTTTATTCCCAAGAATGGGTTTTCTGATGGTTCTATAGGTCTTTTCATATCCCCTAACTTCTTTTTGATCTCCGTATTCATCACATAGAACCTTAATTCAACTTCACGGCTTGCTTCTGCATAGTGAACAGGAGTGATCAGTAGTCCATCACCTTTTTTCCAGTAAAAGGTTTTTCCCAAGTACATATTATGCAAGTACCTTTCATACTGTCTTGGCCGGAACAGATCTGCTCCCAGGTCCTGCTTCAAAGGTACAATCCAAAGGATATTTGCTTTCCGAATGGTGTACTGATGTTGTCTGGAGAATTCGGGTCAAACTGGTTCAGCATAGATTCACCGAATCTGACGATGAACCACTTTTGTGCGTATTTTCCAGGCCTGTTTTACAAAATCTGAATTTTCATGGCTCCGGCCACCCGGTCTGACAGAGGTGTGCAATATGCCTGTGATGAATTCAGAAAAAATTCAAGACCTACCCTATGATCCGCCAGAGCATGATCGGACCGCCGAAGTGGTCGTAGGGCTAACTGCTGGGATAATACCGTAGCTGAAAGCTTCCGCATCGGCCTTTAGATTAGTAATATATAAATAAAACAAGAAAGCTGCTACTACTATTGAAGTGTATAAATGTTGGTAACTCGGTAGAGTTATCCACATTTATACACTATAAAGAAGAGCCAATACCAGCAGAGACACATTATCGCTTCGGCAAGGATTAAAAGCCTATGGACCGATTAAATTCTCTGCTGGATTGCTTGCCCTTGGCTTCAAATAGAAATTTAGGCTCCTGGCCTACTAGCAAGGTATTGAATGTGGACAAGCTCATTGGCTCTATAAGTAACACCTAAATACAGAAACATGCGTTTTAACTATTTTATTGGCATTGATGTATCGAAAAACAATTTGGACTTTTGTCTGCTAGGAGCAGGTAAAGTTTTGCTGCATCTTCAGACAGAAAACACTACTAAAAGTATTGAAGCCTTTATTAGACAAATTGAAAAGCAGTATGATTTCAAGCTAGCAGAAAGTCTCTTCTGCATGGAACATACAGGCATCTACAACTACCCTTTACTTAATTATCTATCTGGAAAGCAGACTTCTGTCTGGTTAGAATCAGCTTTACACATTAGACATTCCAGCGGTCTGCTTAGAGGTAAAAATGATAAAGTTGATGCCGAACGTATTGCTTTTTATGCCTACAGAAATCAGGATAGAGTAAAGCTGTGGCAGCCTGCCAGGCAGATAATCAAAGAACTTAAATCTTTAACAGCATTACGCAGCAGGCTCATCAATGTAAAGAAACAGCTTAAAACTTCCCTACAGGAAGACAAACAATTTATAGATAGGAATATACATAAAAAAATACAGCAATGTTGTCTAAATTCATTGGAAGCACTAGCCCAAGACTTGGCTAAGGTCGATAAAGAGTTAGAAAGGCTAATTGCTTCAGATCAGGAACTAAACAGGTTGTTCAATCTCATTACTAGCGTGGAAGGAATAGGTGCGGTAACGGCCAGAGAAGTGCTAATCACCACTAATGAATTCAAAGATTTCACGGAAGCTAAAAAACATGCCCGCGCGGCGTCCGCTGCTATGCTGGCGTAGCTCCTTTTCAGCAACAGTCAGGAACTAGCATTAGGGCCGGGCCGCCGGGCGGTAGAACTAGAGTTTCTCATCTAGCAAACAAAACAGTTAAGACTCTCCTACACATGTCTGCCTTGTCAGCTATCCGTAATTGTGAAGAGCTACAGAACTACTATCAGCGGAAAGTAGCGGAAGGAAAAAATAAAATGTCAGTCATCAATGCTGTGAGAAACAAGCTTGTCTTACGAATCTTTGCCGTAGTGAGAAACGATCAAAAATATGACAAAAATTATAGCTACTCTCTTGCTTGAATCATAGAAATCGGCCCGATTTAAGACTCTTAAATCGGAATGTGTATGTAAATAAATTCATGAACCAGAAAGCTGCTGCTGTGGAAATATTCGAATTCATCGAAATCTGGTACAACAGGATGAGGCTACACCCCAGCCTGGCATACTGTACACCCATACAAATGGAGCAACTACTTAACTCTAAACCTTTAGCTGCTTAACCTTTTGTCCACTTTCTTGTTGCAAGTCCACTTTTAAAGCGTTCGATTATCAAGGGAGCTTACATAACGCTGAATACGTATTACTTCATTAATCACTTACTTTTATAACATAAACAGTCGCCCCTACTGTGTTGTTGGGACGACTATCTATTCTGTAGCTTATTATCAAAACTATGGTGCCTAGTCAATAGGAATGTAGCAGTGGCTTAGGCATAAGGTGCAGGTGTACAAACTAATTACCACATAATTTTTATTATAACGGTTTGAGCCAAATATATACAGGTAAAGATACACCAGGAACAGCCACTTTATACATCCGTATTTATTCGAGAATTAATTGCTGCATTTCTACTATTTCATTACCCTCAATTATGTGCAAAATATAATTCCCTCTTTCCAGGGTTCTGGTGTCCATAATGAATTCCTTACCCTCCATCTTATAACTTTTTGCCAAATGACCGTTATCCACTTTATATAATTTTAATATTACAAGAGGAGGAGTTTCATCTACACCTTTTGTAGCAGTTTTACCAGAAACACTTTCAGGCATTTCTTTTGTGCTTCGGACAGTAATATTATCTGTAGAAGGGTTGGGAGAGACAGTATAGGTATAGGGACTCAAACATGATACGACCTGGACAGCATAAGGGTAAGACATGGTTCCGCAGGCCGTCGTTATAGTCAGCATTATTTGTTTAGAACCAGTACTGCTACCTGTTCTGATTTCTGTCTCCCTCCAGCTGGAATTTACATCATACTCCTGTTCGACTGTCCAGCCGAAAGGAAGTCCCCAAGAGTAATTCAAGATAGGAATACCACTATAGTTGTGAACATCGAACCAGTAGTATTCATTTGGACATACTGTGGTCGGCCCTACTATCTCTAATTGATCCATAGGAATAACAGCCGATATTTCTTTCCTATAGACTAATGTTCCGCAAGCTCCTAACAGCCGTGCTTCCACCCAGTAAGTACCTCCGGAATTTGGTATAACTGTATAACTGGTTGTGTTTTGACCAGGAACATAATTTAAGTTTGTACTACGAGTCCAACTGATGGAATAACCAGGCGGCAGGTGATTGATAGTATATGTTTCTTGTCCACATATTGTAGAAGAACCTATTACCGATATTCCTACCGGTTCGCAATCATTTGAGCAGTTTCGATTGTTAGGCGTAACGGATTGCATTTCGTTAAAAAGCCATAGTGCATTATCGGCTGTAAACTGAATATGCCTGGAGTTATTGATTGATCCGAGTACTTCAGTCGGATCCCTTTCCTGAGCGATAAAATTGGGAAAACGTGAAGGATAAGCATAGTTAAATCCATCAGTATAAGGGCTGTTTAATGCTTCCCGGGAGATAGAGGTACCTTCAATATCTAATGCGCTGACTGTGGGTACAAAATTAAATGCTTGTGCAAGTCTAACTGTTAAATTAACATCAATTATTGGATAAGCATCAATATTAGGATTGTCTGGTATACTGCCCTGAACTATCCGAAGATCGTAATAACCACCGGGAGCGGAATCCCAGGGCAGGGCACCTGCGATGGAGTTGCGTGATTTTTCAAATAAAGTTATATTGACAGGAAGAAGAAATAATATTTTTTTCTCAAAACCGAATTTTCCATAAAATGCCTGGTTAGTACCTACAGAAGGAGCTGCTCTAACGACGTATTGGGTTTTCCAGTTTTTGCCTGTAAATGGTGTAAGGGCATGCAAAGCGGCACGTATGATTGATCCAAAACCACCTATTGGAGGTACCAGTCCAGAGCTAAACTTAAACAATAGCCGGTTTGCATAAAGGTTGGCATCAGCAAAAAAGATCTCTCCGCCAGGCTGGAGGAGGTTCTGCCCTATTCCGCATTCCGAACCATTTGAGATGGCTCGCATATCAAAGCTAGGAGAATAGCCAGTAGGGAATGTAACCATTGTGCGATACGCACCATTCAGGAAGGTGTTGCTTCTGCCATCCTGTACTATTAGCATTTGCTGTGAGGCCGGTGCATTAAGCATCTCCTCACCCTGCTTCAATGCCGGTACAATATCTTTTAATTCCAGAAACGAACCTACAATTGCTCCTGTACTGCCGTAAGTAACCAGTCCTATTTTAGTAAGTTTCATAGATGCCAGTTCATGTGCCATGGCTTGAAAGCCCAAAGGCACATTGACACCACGGTGAGGAGAATCATGAGTTACCAGCAGGCGTACTTCATGATCTGGATTGTTAGCCGGGTTATTTAACCTGCGTTTCTCCATATCACATATGGCATAACGGGCAATCAATCCGCCCATACTTTGGCCTAGTACCACATTTTCTTCCCTATTACCCTCCGGATTATTGATTTTATGAGCATTAATCCATCGGATAATATTCTCAACCAATAAAGCATTTTGGATGATATCTCCGGTACCTTCATCCAAATCCACGAAAATGAGGTCGTAACCAGCTGCTTCTAAACGATCACTAAATGATAAGATAGCTGTGCCTGGATCAGAATCAACAAATATTGCTCCATTAAATCTGCCATCAACAAAATTATCATAACTCCAATTAGGAATACCTAATTCCGAAAAGTTACTGGCATCATATCCTTCCACCACGATTAAAGGCCTGATGAACTGCGGATTACACTCCAGTGCAGGTCGTGCACCAAGATCTCCATACTCAACCGTTACAGTAGCTCCATAAAAGCCTTCCGGATCAGGAAATGCTGCTTCAGGGCAAACCAGGTCGGAAGCACGTGGGAAAGTGTATTCACGTGCATCAAAGCCGGTATATCTCAGGTTTGAAACAGCTGATGAGGTGGATAATATGCTGAAATCTGCATGACTGTAGTATACAGAGCCATCTGTAAACTGCATCCTGAACTTTAACTTTTTTGAACCTGCAGAGGAGTAGATGATGTGTTTTTGTGTATTAAATGTTACAGTTTGATAGCCTGCTCCATCACCAAAATCAACCTGCAGATTGCTAAATGTTTTGTTAGAGCTGTTTACAAAAAGGCTGGAACGGAATATAAAAGTCACCTGCCCGTCTTCGTCAAATTCCAGGTATGGCGCGGCTGCGAAAGTAAAATTGGTAGTGTAGGGAGATGCCGTTCGCCCCGGCACATCATAGAGCCTTCCATTGGATTCCGATATTAGATTCTGACCAATTGCATCAGTCCGAAAAGTCTGGTAAGCTGCAAACAATACAGAAACGTCTACTACTGGATTGTCTTTATCATAAGTTATCCAGTAATTTTGGAGATTCTGATTGATTGTTTTTAGGTGTACAAGATTGCTGGAAGGATTGATAACAGAGCTAAGAAGGGAACCATATAAGGTACGCCAGCTATTCATATTCATTACATTCTCATCACGAATAATGCCATCGAACAGGGATTGGTCCGCGAGGTCTATCCCATAATCTGTTAAAATACCGGTTTGGATATAAGTTTGGTTTAGGGATCCAAAAATATGATCCATCTGATTCTTTATAGGATCTGTTTCAGGTGTTATATAAGTAATCACAAGCTTTGGCCGGATCACTGTATTCGAGTGATTTTCACTGGCATAGGTACGGCTGCGGTAATAAGCTTCGTTTTCCAGGCGCATCTTTAGACCATAGTTTGTAGTCGGACTGTTAACCCAACCCTGCACAAAAGAGGTAATATCTACCTGTATGTTTTCAGTAGTAGATGTAGATGCAGGATACCATATACGCCCAGTGGTAGTAGTGGCGGGCTGGTTATTCCAGGTTACAGCTGTCTCGCTCCAGTTACTTATTACTTTTTCAAAATATACGGCATTAGAACCGCTCAACTGGCTGTTGCCATTCCAGGCAGAACTACTGGTAACGGTCGGATCACTATATAAATATAGCTTTGCGCTCTGTATAGTTACACCGGCAGGTAAAGAACTTAAATTGAACCTTACAAGTGTCCTTTTAAAGTCTGCACCTCCATTTGTCCAGGCTGTTGCAGCAAAATGAGAATATGTTGCATAATTCGTGTTACCACTTTTGCTGTAAAGAAGCGCATCTGTCCAGTTGGTACCTGAACTTATTGTAACTGTGGTTTGGGCAAATATGCTTTGGGCATAGCCAAAGATTAGGGCATAGAAAAACAGCAGCCCCTTTTTTAAAAGTGGTTGAGAAGTTATCATCAATATAAGAGGTTTGAGTGAAGAATCAGTAAAAAGATAAAAGTAGCCCCAATGGAGGCAGATGCTTTTTCATCGTTACCCTTAGTGGAATTGAAGTGAATTTTTTATCATATTTTATAATAAGCACTACCTGATGATTTCCCCGATATCAAATCTTCCTTCTGTAACCTTAACAGTATCACTACAATCCTGACTGTAAACAGTAAACTCAAAGGTACCCGCTATGACTCTACTATCAGGTTCAAACTTCAGTAACTTAATATTGCCATCTATAACTTTTTCATAATAGCATACCCTATCATTTTTGCGCTGATTGTACACGACGTAAAATTTTTCATTCTGTAGCGAATAGGATTTTCCAATTTCAAAGGTGGGAGTATCATGAATTGATATGGTCATCCCACTATTGGTTTTACTATCATCTGCATAAATATTTATTACCATCGTATCTTTCGGGTGTTGCATTTCAATAAGAAAAGCTCCCTGTAAGGCTCTGCCTTTTGGTATCCATATTGCTCCATCCACCAGGCACCCAAATGTATTCTTTCCTACCGCAGTAATAGGCGGAAGTACATCCTCTTTTTCACAGGAACTGAACAACAGAGGTAGCAATACCAAAGAAAGAATAGATATCAGAGGGGGTAGAATATTTCTCATTTTAGATACTTTATTGTTTAAAAATCCAGTATTAGATCCTGTTCCGACTGGTATACTTCTTCTGTTGCATACATTCCCTTCTGCTTCCGGGTTTCTTCCCGCAGAGCCCGCAAACGATTGTACTGTTCTTCAGTTAAAACTTTCTTAAGCTTGTGATATGCCTGATCATTTAGCCCCTTGAAAGAGTTCTTGGTAGGTATATTAGATTTTTCATGTGCCATAGCTTTTTGAATTTGTTCTGACCTTTCTGTCAGCATTACAATGACTTCTTCTCTTTGTTGCTGTGTAAGAGAAACTTCATGGTCGATTTTATCAAGAATAACCATATTAAGTTGTTGTGACGAAATGGTTAGTGTATCCTGTGCTTGGGCTTGAGCTTGATAAATTGTAAAAGCGCACAAGAAGAAAAGAAATAAGAAAGTTTTTTTCATTGGAGGTAGCTTAAGTTGGAGGAAATATTAGATGATTTAAGCTATGAAAAAACAATAAAACAAGCAAGTGTTGTTACATAAATACTGTTAAAAGTCGGTTGTTTCATATATGCTGTGTCATTCAACAGGCTAATCACAAGAGGAAAGGAAGTACGTCTGCTAAAGAAATAGTGTAGCTGGCGGTATTATAGCTTACACCTTTTCTTCCCTCTTGTTATTGACTTGCTGGAAAACAGGCACCGGCACGGATGCCTTGCATTGGATTGACGATGGCTTTCGTGACGCATGACCATCGGTGCCTTGGGGAGCGAAAGCATGGAACGAAAGGGGCAGGTGTTTGGCTGTAGCGCATGCCTGGCAGCCCGTCAGTGGTAGGGGAGATGCCAGGGTAGATGTTTGTGTCCCCATAGCTTGGAGCGGGTGTGGCCAATCATGATGCGGAACTACGTGAATGGTATGAGCAAAGAGAATCGGAGTGAATGAAAGGCAATAGTGTGAGGCGTCCTATTGGCTACTCCCGCTCCTTGCAAACTACAACACCCTAGCATACTTTCGGAAGGGCTAACAGTGTATGGAGCGGAGCGGAATAGGCCCTTATACTTGGAGCATGTATATTGTGCCACAGCTTAATGTTTGGCTTGTAACGTCATTTGGTGCCTTTGAGCAGAAAGTACCTATCATAGAGTATAAGCTTGCTGTTTTCTAGGTAATGCCAAGGATAGCACTGAATGTTGAAAGTCCGCTACTCCTTCATTTTCTCATCGATCATCCGTTCGAGCAGAGCAATTTTCTCCCGCTCGCTTTTCAGCAGGGCATCATACAGCTCTACAATCTTCTCGATGGGATTGAAGTTATACTGGTAAGCTACGTTAGAGGCATTGTCATGGAAGCTATTGGCTATGATATTGACCGCTTTCTCTTCACTAAAGTTCTTAATGGCCTCCACGGGCACGCCTAATTGACTTGCCACCTTTTCGAGCAATTCAGGTTCTAGTTTTTCTTTCTGTTCCATTTGCGATACGGCCTGCTGGCTAAGGCCCAGTTCAAAGGCTAAGGCATCCTGCTTGATGCCCATGATCTCCCGAATCCGCTTTACGTTTCTTCCTTCGTGTACTGTCTCTGTCATAGTCGCGGCTTTCATTGTGGCAAGTTTAAAGTTATTCTCTTTGGTGTAAAACAAGCATTTAGCTGTATGCTACAAGGGCAGCTTGTGGGATACAAGCCTGTGCTGTTGTTCCTTCACAATAGGAATTTAACAACACCTCAACGGCAAGATAAGAAAAAATGAGATACAGAAATCCCTCACCTTTAATTATGAAGTCCCATGCACACCACCATTCAACACCTGCCTGCTCCCCTTCGGGAAAAACTAGAGCTGACCCTGGAGCATATCCTCACACTGGCCTCTCCCGAAAAAGTTATCCTGCTTTCAACGCCAGCGCCCAATAGTATAGACACTAAAGAGACCCCTGCCCCCTACCTGGATCGCCTGAACTTTTTAATAGCCTTGATACAGGCCACTAACCAGCAGTGCACCCAGCTGCAGGAAGAGCTGGAAACAAGCTGCCGCAGGCAGGGCATCCACATCAATGCGCTGGTCCATACCTGCGACCAGCTCAACGGGATGTTTAGGGAAAATCCCTACCTCTTCCCCCACCTGCATAGGGAAGGAGTGCTGCTCCATGACGGAGGAACCACTCCCCTGGACATTCCGCCTCCCTCTTGCTTCAAGAGCCATGCTTTGCTGGCAGGGCAGCACTTCCACTGCTGGTTTGGTCTGGCCGCTGCTTTTTACAGGAGTGCCCAACACAGCCTCTTTCGCCGTGAGCTTTCCCTGGCTGCCTTTCTGCTTCATCAGAGCCTGGAGCACGGCTATACTGCCGTATACCTGGTCTTTACAGGTTACCGTCCTACCACGCACAACCTGGATAAGATGCGGCGCTACACCAGCCGTTTTTCGACTGCTCTGGCGGGGGTATTTCCCAGAAATACAGAAGCAGAATGCTACCTGTTCTACCTGCTCAAGACTGCTTACAGCCGGACTCGCTACGCCCATGACTACCAGATCACCCAGGAGGAAGGCCAGATCCTGCTAAGCCGGGTGCGCAGGCTCTTACTCATTGCCAGATGCCTTTGCCGCAGGCACCTCTTGACCCTACAATCTACTCCACCACTTTTCACCGCTAATCTATCCTGAACATGAAAATCCTCAACAAACAGAAAAAGCCCTGGGAGGGCACCCAGATCGCGGAACTTCGGCTCCCCATTCCGGGCCATTGCTGGATGCTTTGCAAGATCCTAGAGATAGCCCCGGAACAGCTGATCCGCGACTTCCTGGCAACGCTGGGAGCGGAAAGCTACGGCAGGCAGGGCAAAGCCCGCCAGCTGCTCGAAGACTACTTTATCCAGTGCGGCTACGGACAGCAGTACTATACGGAAGCAGACATCCGCCGAATGTTTGAAGAGCTGAAGGCCATCGGCACCCTTTGGCCGCAGGAAGCCTCCCGGAAGATCACAGAACGCCACACCGCCTGGCGGAACATGTACCACCGATACTGGTACCGCAAGTGGTACTACAAGAACAGAAGAAAGGATTAAGCACCCTAACCCCTACAGCACATGGAACCACTTGAAAACATGACAGACAAACAGAAAGTAGTCCTGCTGCCCAAGGACTCTCCCCTGAACCAGCGGGTGATCGAAAAGCTACATGAACTGCTGGATTTCACCTCGGCAGGTGAATTCCGGGAAAACCTCCTGGAGGTCTACCTCACCTACATCATCTTCACCCACGATGGTCCTCCCCTCAACTTCGATCGCATCGCAGAAAATATGTACTGGCTGATCGGCTTCTTTAAGCATGTGGAAGAGGCGATGCAGGAAAAGGATGATCCTTAGCAAATGGGCGAGAAAAGTAGAGCCTGTACAACCTCTAACCATTCCTGCTTAGTAGATTGAACAGCCTTACTTTATTGCTCCTTTTGATATTTTTCAGATATTGATACTCTTTCACTGTAGCTGTAACAAAGGAATATCCACTTAAGGCCTCTATGCATACAATACCACCTCTGCCAGTTAAGAAAGATTTGGACACAGTTGTCATCCTAAAACAGCTGAATAAAGCCAGTCGGGCTCTAGCAGAATTAAAAGGAGAAGCGAAAACCATTCCTGATGAATCGATTCTTATCAACACCCTGGGTCTGCAAGAAGCAAAGGATAGTTCGGAAGTAGAAAATATTATTACGACTCACGATGAGCTCTTCCGTGCCGGGGTAGATGAACATTATAAGAATCTGGCTGCTAAAGAAGTACAAAATTATGTTGCTGCCCTTAAGCTAGGCTTCAGCCAAGTACAAAGTTCCGGTCTGCTCACGAACCGGACAATTCTGGATATTCAGGCAACGCTGGAAAAGAATAATGCCGGATTTCGCAAGCTCCCAGGCACAAAACTGAAAAATAATAAAGGCGAGGTTGTCTATGAACCGCCTCAAAACAGCCTGGAAATCCTGGACCTGATGGGTAATCTGGAGCAGTATATCAATGATTCTGAAATTCAGGATCTGGACCCACTCGTAAAGATGGCAATTATTCATTATCAGTTTGAGAGTATCCACCCTTTTTATGATGGCAATGGCAGAACAGGTCGCATCATCAACATCCTGTATCTGGTTAAGGAATCTCTATTGGATATCCCTGTTCTTTATCTTAGCCGGTACATTATTGACAATAAGGGAGATTATTATCGCGGCCTACAAGCAGTAAGAGATACTGAAGCCTGGGAAGAATGGATACTTTATATGTTGGAGGGTGTTGAACAAACGGCCCTGGCTACTACTGCTCTCGTTCGAAGTATAAAAATAACCATGGACCAGTATGAGGAAAGGCTAAAAACAGCAACAAGCTTTTACAGAAAAGATTTACTGGAAATTTTGTTTCGTCATCCCTACACAAAAATCCCTTTCCTGGAAAATGATCTACATATCCACCGGCAAACAGCAGCCACTTATCTGAATGAACTAGACAAGCTGCAACTACTAAAAAAGGTGAAATTAGGGAAAAGCAATTATTACCTTAATACAGCGCTATTTAACCTCTTAAAGCATAGGGAGTAATAAGTGCCCATGTAAAAGAGAACTCAGGCTATACATGTCGAAAAACATCTGGATTTTCGACACATCACTAAAACGTGTCGAAATTTTCCTTTTTTTTCGACACGTTCATCAAACGTGTCGAAATATTCTCGTCTTTTCGTCGCGAGGATATAAAAAATAAAAGACTTAAGTTCACCAGAATTTGAATCAATGATAGATCAGGGGTATAGTGAAGAGGTCAATTATTCTCCTCTTGCTTGAACTCCACATGGAAACTAGCAACACGCACTTTACTCCCCAATTTTTCTCAATGTCGACACCTACATGGCGACAAATTAATGTGTCTGTGCACCCTCCAGGGCTGGAGTGTCTACACCCATCTCGAAAAAACGGCCTCTACAGGGCTGTTAGGGCTGTCGACACCCCCTTTTGCAATGCTTTCTTGCTCTCTTTTTCTACTGCTTTTACCCGCTAATTATCGCCACCTCATGCACCCCTATTTCCCGTGCTTTTTCAGGCAAATCAGCTTATTAAATCAGGACCAAACTGGTACCGGAGCGAAAAGAAAGAGGCTAGCAGAATTCCTCGACTACTCACCCCTAGCCCCATATTGCTTCGACACTTCTCCAGCCTTTTCAAAACCTTGGCGGAGCATTTTTCCTGCTCGTTTCTATGCAGGGTCGACCGCAGGGAGCCGAAGGGAAACCTTGCATAGAAAAAGAGCAGGGAATAGATTTGCAGGAGTGTTTTGAGAAAGGCTACAACTGCAGACCTTAGCCAGCAAGGGAAAGCCTAAGTGAAAAACAATCAGCCTGCTTGTACCACCTCACTTGAGTGGAATGGTTTCTCAATGATGATCAAGGACTGCTTTCTCCAAAGAAGTCATAATGTATTAAGCACACAGCTTGTCGCCTGCTGCTGTAGCCAAATGTCTAAATCTATTCCTTTCTGCGCCGGGGGTTGTAGAAATTTAAAGTGATACGGTCTCCAGTCAGACTTATAACAAAAGTGGTGTTTCTAGCAATCTGCAGGCGGCTTTGCTGCGGGGAGGCAAGGGCAAGGGTAGTGCTGTTTGGAGCGTAGCGGAAAACGGTGCTACGCTTGCGCAGGGGTGCTGGAAGCTTGTGAATAGAGGGAGGAACGAACGGAATGAACAGGCTTCCAGCACATGGGAAGTGCGGCAAGCGTTAGCTCCACAACAGGTATCCAGGGAATTCACATAGAAATCCTTTTAGCACTGACTTTGCATAAATAGGCTACAACCTTTCCTTTCTGATCAGCATTTGCTTCTTTCTGCACCGTCGGCTTAGCGCCCTTCTATAAAAAAGGGGGAACTCCCCCCTTTCGATCAAGTCAGTTGCAGGGCCTCGTTCAAGGCTTTCTGCATAAGTGCATGCCCTGATCCCATCAGGTTGCTCCTGAAGAGTTTCTCCCAGTTGCCAAAGGAGCGTACATTCTGGAAGTAGCCGGTAATGCCGTTGTAGGCCCACCAGGCGGTACCCCTGATCTCATGCTGCCCTGCTCCTACCTGGGTGTACTCAAACACCTGCTTCCTGGTCTTTGCCAGGCGGGCTAACACCTCCTCATTCTCCTGTTTGGCAGGGAAGACCCTTTCGATGTAGTGACGCAGCACCTTATCGGTGATTTTGATCTTGGCCAGCTGCTGATAGGCTTCTTCCGCTCCGCTGTATTCCCGCCTGATGATACCCAGCAGGCGTGCTGCCCTTTGCATCCCATATCGTACCCTGGAGGTATGGCGGATGGAAATACCTCTATCCTTTTTGAGTGCCATGTTCAGGGTGTTGTTGCACACCACGCGGACAGGGGTGAAAAGAATGCGGACAGCCGAGCCTCCGTTGTGGGAGTTGGTTAAAAGGAGATACTGCTCCACAGCATCCTCCCTGCCGTTGCACCTGACTTTGATGTAGGACGGCAGTTTGGCAGAGATGAAGATAACCTCTCCCCCACCTAAGGCACCGGCCGTTTCGTAGATGGCAGCGCCCTCTCCGACAATGGCATCAAAGAAGCCAAAGGCCTCCCTGTTCTGCACCACCTGGTAGTTTTTCCCCACAACTCCCAGAGGATCTCCCGTATCGGTTCGGACGGTGGCGTAGCGGTCTTTCACCCTGGCATAGGGCCAATTGTCATTCAGGGGGACCGGATGCGGCATAAAGGGAAGGGTGAAGGCCTGCAGGGAAGCCTTTTCCACCTCGTAGTCAAGGCCTGCAAATTCAATGGCTTCCGAAGAAGTAGGGCACTCATCCAGGAGAAGACCCAGGCGGTGCCAGGCTTTTTCACGTACGCAGAAGAAGGCTTCACTACCTGTTTTGGGGTTTAGGGCAAGATTGTGTGACATAACCGTAAAGGATTAGATGGAACATTTATTTGTTGTAGCAGCGGTTCCATGTACCCGACAGGACTAAAGGCAAGCTGGAGCGGCAAAAAAGTCAGGAGGGTTCCCCTTGGGAGACCTTACTTTTTTGACGTCTAGCTTGGGGCCTTGCGGGGTGGGTCGTGCGCCTGTGTCCTGGCGGGGACATATCTTGCAGCTACGATAGATAAATGTTCTGTTTCTCCTGGCAGAGACAGGGGCGGCAAGTACTCCATTTTGCTTAAGGCTCGATGCCTGCTTGCAAAATGAAAGAGGGGCTGGCTTGGTGGAGGGTATTGTCACGGTCATTTCAGCTTTGGATGCGGGGATCCTTTGCGGGGCTGAAATGTGTGTGACTGGCGGGGAGCAAAGCGGAACGGCAGTCCAGTAGTGGAAGCATAGAACGGAGAAACAGGTGTTTGGCTGGAGCGCTTGGTCCTTCGGGGCGGAAAAAAAGCTCGATGTGCTGCCGGAAAGAGAAGACTTTACCTCTACCAGTATAGGGTTAGCTCACTTGAGTAGTGCATTTTGTAAAAGGTTATTTACTATAAAAAAGGGCAGCCCTCGGTCCCAACGCATAGCAGGGAGTTAGCCGATGATGAGGAAAAGTCTCCTGGCAGGTATTACTGGTTTGAAGACTTTGGGTGGGTATACCCATTGATGAAGCGGAAAGGAGGGTATATGAAACTGTTAAAGCCCCTTACATAAAGGGGCTTTAACAGTTTCCCAGAAGTGGTTCCTGCTTCCTTGGGCTTATGCAGGCAATGAGGGGGATTTACTCCCAAGCTGTTTTACAGCAGCCAAAATCCGGTGAACCTGTCTCTCTGATGGTTTTTTTTTGTCGGAAACACGCTGATCCGACAAACGTGCTTTCGCATACGTCTGTTTGGCCAGTGCGGCTGCATCTAGTCTCGGGTATGCATCAAAGAAGCTGGGTAAATCAAAGCTGAAATCTATTTCATGCAGGCTTACTGTTGTTTTGCCTTTATGTTTCAGATGTAGATTCACAGCATCTAATGCCCGTTCTTTCAATTCATTCCATGTATCACCCTGCGTAGCAATCAAATCCTGGTGATACTGTCCTATTGCACTAAAACCACCATCAGATTCTTTGATGACAGTTAGTATGATTTTATTCTTCTTCACTTTACCTTTCCCTAAAATATACTATAATTAAACACTGTTATAGCTATATAATATAGGTATAATCTTACCTTTTTACAATGTAAGAGCAGTGAATAATTTACTTGAAAAGCCGCAATTTTATAGCCAGCGCTGCTGAAATACAGGGATCCTTAAAGGTAAAATATTTAAGCAGTTTACCGGTGCATCAAAATCAATACTACCCTGGTTTAGGCAGCTATGATGGCTGCTGTCAGTGAGGTTGCTCCTTCTTTCCTAATTGCTTCAAAAACCAAAATACCGATCCTTGTTCTCCCTTAGTTTTTTTTTGAAGTACTCCTTGTAATAAGGGGTACTATGGTCGGTAGGGTAATGGATGCCGGTAATTTCTTCGGAGACTACTTCAACCAATAGATCTAGGGTAGTAAGCGACACCTGATCCTTTCTAAGTGCTTTTTTCAGTTCCTCCGGCTGCCTTTCAATGAATGTCAGCAGTTGCTGATGAGAAAGCAAGACATCAAACTTGACAGAAAGGATCTTCTTAATCATGTCCAGGCCGGGAGTAGTTGATACATTGGAAAGATTCATGAAAGGATCAGGTAATATAGGTGCGTTTGTACTGGAAAGATAGGCAAAACAAACTGTCAGCGATACCTTGGGTAATGTAAAAGAGCCATCTGATCAAACGGGCAGGGCATTATTGTATTCCGGCTTGTACAACCACTATTTAGGTGCTGAACTGCAGGGGCATAGGATATGCTATATTATTTAAAAAAACTTCGGTGAAAGTATATTTTCATTTTCATCCTAACACTAAGCCTGTTGATTGAGGGAAATCAGCCTGCTTTTTCTTCAATACCCTGCAGCAGACATTGGAGGATGATGCTCCCATATGTCCTCTTTATGTATACTGTAGAACTGTTTAATACTTTAACTTATATCTATGATATCGCTCTCCCGCCACTCTGGCCGGTCACTCCGGGCTATTAATTATAACAACACGATCCCCGGGAGCGAACAAAATTCAAATCGATGGCTGTCCTCCATCAGCAACTCTGGCAGTGACGACTCATAAAGCTCGTTAAATCCATCAACTTTCAAATCAGTAAGCCCAACCGACGCCTATGCTGATGCTCACCCTATCTGTGATATCTTCAAAAAGCATCAAACTACCTCTTTCCGATTATGGCAAAGCAGCACCAGCGGACTTTGCTTTGTAAGCGGCAAAGCCTTCTTTCTCAATCAGATAATCCCGAAGTGCTTTGTACTTCTTTTCATCTTTTACCAGAACAGCAAAGTCAATGTCATACGTAGATCTTTTACATGGCAGCTTACGGTAACCAAAACGAATATCTCTTGCCACTGCCCCTACCAGGTAAAATTTACTCAATTTCTGTTATATAGCTGATGTAGTGCCCAGTAGCGTCTGAATCTAGCACATGTTTGCCCCCTGCTCATATCAAAGCAATGAAATACGGCGCATCAAAGCGGCTATGACAAACACGCTCCATAGAAGGATGGTAGAACCCTGCCATTGGCAAAACCCTTCTTCGTAATCTTCATGAACTGTCGTCAATAAACAACCCGGCAACCCTGGGTAGGGAGAACCGCCCAAGCCGTGTCTATAATATTGAAGGGGGTACTGTCGCATTCATGGCAGACACACCTTCCAGGAATCATTCCCATGAAGCAAAAAGACCTTCCCTTATTCCTCTCCATAACCCTGATCATGCTTTTTGCCTATACGGCTATCAGCAAGCTGCTGGAACCGGCACTGTACCAGCAGGCGATGCGCAACCAGCCACTGCCGGAATCCTTTACCAACCTCCTGCTCTGGGCGGTCCCCACAGCGGAGCTTCTAGCAGTTGCCCTACTGTTCTTCCCCATCCTACGGGTGTGGGGTTTTGCCCTTGCCAGTGGGCTAATGATGGCATTCATCAGCTATGTGCTGCTGATCCTGGGAGGATACTTCAGCTATGTGCCCTGCTCCTGTGGGGGTATGCTGGCGCAGCTTTCCTGGGAGCAGCACCTGTGGGTCAATCTCCTGTTCCTGTCACTTGCGCTTTACGGACTTTACATCACCCTTAAGTCCACTCCTACTTCCACCATAGCTTAATAACATCGCGTGATAGTCCTGCCCGGGCAGGCAAAGGGGAGTGCTGAAAACCCTGAAAAGAGTAGGCATTTAATCCATTCTCAAGACGTTTGCGGCTTTTTGAGTGTTAAAAATCCGCCTATACCATGCATAAATTTAAAAATTACCTTGCCGTAATGGCCTTCACCGCAGCTTCCCTGGGTGCATTTGCTTTTAGTCCCCAAGGTCCAGATCCGGACAAGATCCTTTTTGCTAACGAAGGAGGAACCTGGACTGAGCTGGAAGAAGGAGAACAGTACCGCTGTGAAATTGCCTCCAGCCTTTGTGTTGCCCAGTTCCTGAACGACGTCCCTGGCCAGCAAATGACCTACTCCAGAACCGGCAGTTTTGATCAATCCCGATAAAACCGCAATACCGTTCTCTATGGACTTCGGGTTAACGAAGTAGCCTATACTGCACGGGAGTCCCTGCTCCCGTGCTTTTTTATGCCCTCTCCCTCCCTGTATGCCTGGTCCTGCCCTAGTATATACCACAGACATCACACCTCGACCTAGCTGCGAATGGGGTGATAGCCTGTAAAGTCAACATAGGGGCTTACATACTCTTCCCTAAGCGGCTGCACCCAGAGCAGGTCGGAGCTTAGGTATTTCTTATTGCTGTCGGGCAGTACCGTCACGACAGTCGCGTCAGGCCCCAGCTCCTGCTGCAGCTGGATAGCGCCAATTACATTGGCCCCGGAAGTAAAGCCTACCCCCAGTCCCAGCTTCTGGGTCATGCGAATGGCATCGCTGTCATCAGCCTGCACAATACTATCCAGGGTGCCTAGCTGAAGGATGAGCGGCATAAAATCATCAGAGATCCCCTGGATGCGGTGCATGCCCACCTTAAAGCCGGTAGAAAGGGTCGGCGACTGGTACGGTTCCAGCGGATGCAGGCGGATGCCGGGGTGCTGGCTGCGCAGGTATGCCCCTACCCCCATGATGGTGCCGCCGGTGCCCACCCCTGCTACAAAGGCATCCGGGGTTTTGCCAATCCCCCGCAGCTGGTGGTAGATTTCAGGGCCAGTTGTTTTTCCCTGCACCTCTTCCATGGGAAATGTTTCACAATGAACCCTGCAAACAGTAGTCCCACTAAACCAAAAACCGATGAAGGCAGCAAGTTTACGAATGAATACCTCCTACTGATAGCACCTATGCTGTGATAGCATTACATACTTAGGACCCACTTTAAAAAATAATTCCAACTCAGGAATGCTGTCAGCGCCAAGCTATCAATCGGCTTAAAAAATTAATCACTTGCTAAGTCTAACCCAAAAATATCTTTTAACTGCTGTAATAATTCTTTAGCATCAACAGGAGCTATACCCATGGCTTTAAAAATGGCTTTAACGTCAGGTGCTTCCTTCTCCATGAGGAGAACAAACTCCTGCAGATCGCTTTTAATTGAAGCAGGAATTTCTAAAGATTTACCACCTCTTAAAATAGCCGCCAACCGGAAGACATCATTTTTATGTTTGGCAATATTTTTAGAGTCAATCACATCGCCCGCTTCTTTTCTTTTAGATAAATCCAAATAAGCCTTTGCCTTAAGACAGATCAGTGCAAGATCATCTGCAATACTGGCCCCATTGATTTCTCTTGAGTTCACCAATGTAAAACGGTAGTAATCTTCATCCATCAAAATAGCAGAAAGGCTAGAGAGCTCTTCGTCTGTCGGTATAGGCGTAATGGTCATTCCAGGAATTTCAGGAATTAGATCAGGTTTTCTTGAGAATAGCTCCAGCTGCATAGGATAGATTTCATTTCTGGGTTTGATAAATCTATAGTACCGTCGTCCATCCTCGCTCACTTGCTTCTGTTCATATTCTCCATCCTTGATAAATTCCCAAAAAGCTTGGATAAACTTTGCATCGATTGCCTCAACAACTAATACTACATCTACATCCTTTGTGGCTCTAAATGGAAGCCCCACGCCTTCAAAATGACTATCACAAGCAACTCCTCCAATGACCACATAACAATCTTTATAATCTTTAAAGTGCTCACTAAAAGCTTCTAATCCCCTTACCATACAATATTTTCTAATAGTTGGTCTAATGCTATATCAACACGCTCATCCTCTGTGTCCTTCATGGCAAGGTACAGCGATAGAGGATCCACTAAATCAGCTTTAGCAAGAAGCTTAGGATCATAGTTCCATACTTCCAAAGTGTATTCACCCCCGATTCTATTAGGGTCCCTAAAAGAATTACGTTTCTTTAGTACCTTATACGTTTGATCATCAATCGCAAATACTAGCTCCCTTCCACTTGCCAGATCAGTATAAGATTCTAGAGCCGATAGATCTGCCTTAAGAAGCTTAACACCATTAGGCAGCTCATCTAAAAAGATTTTTTCTTTAATAGGAGATTGAAGCAGGTGCTTACTCGCCTCCCATAACTCCCTACCTTCATACTTAAACTCTAGGTTCTTTTCTTTACTCCCCTTAATCTCAACTAAGTCGGCAAAAACTAATTCATTGGCAGCTCTGGTTATTGTCATATTGGAATACCCCAGCTTTAGCGCTATTTCCTTATGGCTAAAAGCTTCCAATGGCTCTACCTGTATATGATAGAGTAGCATGCATTGACTTGCAGGACGAAGCTTTTCCCGTTCCTCCTGTAGCTTGTTTTGAATCTCGTTGAGGTCGATAAATAAGAAGGGAATATACAGTTGCTTTTGCGGCACAATGAAAGCAACATTATCCTGGATGAACTTTTTTCTGTGATAGGCATCTAATTTCTTGAAAGCAAACACAACCCTTGAAGAAAGTTCTGCTTGCAACATTTCTCGCTGCTTTCCAAGATGATGTGGAGATGGTATATTATCCTCTCTATTGACAGCTAAGATGACATCTTGCCCATGGATACTCATTTTATGATATTCATAACCATGCCTCAAAAACAACGGTAGTTTATAAACCTGCCGTTGATCAATGCTCTCATAGAAGGCATCAATGCCAATAGTTTTTTGAATGTAGCCAGTAACACTTGCAACTGTTAGCTCTGTTAACATAATTATTTGTTAATAACATGGCATAAGTTAATAACGAAAAAGCATGTTATCAACCAATGATGGTTTTATTAACCAATAGCACTGTTTATTGCTACAAAGCTAAGTGGATAAGACGAAGGTAGGGTGCAGGTTTATCTTCAGGTAGCTTACTGTCAAAATACTTTCCTCTTAAGATTAATTGAAGAGAAGAGTAGGCAGTCCGTTACCACAATTGCTTTAGAGATAGCAGATAGGGTTAATCATCAAAAGTTAATCTTAAGGTGACTATGCCTTAACACTAGGAATATTTTCGCTTATATTGTTGTAAAATATCTGTTTTGAACTTCTCTGGGTGATAAAGTCTATGCCGAATAAGACTAACCCTGATTGAATAATAATCAGCTTTGGCTGGATGGGGCCAAAAGTTGCGGTAAGAGTAATTAAAAATGGAATGCCTGCTTCCAGCTTTGTTACAATTATTGAAGAAGAAAAAGACAATAAGGATTACTTCCCTAAAGGAGTCGACTTACCACAAATCACTCAGTACAAAACAAGTGCTGCGAGCCATATGGAAAACTGGACATTGAACCGGGAGGCAATAGGCCTGCTCTTAGATCTAATTCCGCAAGAGAGGGCGATCTTTCTAGTTGATCTGGACTGGCAGGAAGGTACCTATGCCAGAACAAAACCTCTGGAAGGTTTTTCACCAGAAAAGTTAAAGGTGCCAATCTGATCTGCATAACCCCTTTGCTGAATGACTCCTTATACTGGAAAAGGGCACTTCCCTATCTTTCACTGGTAAAACAAACCTCGATCAGAAATCAGATTGTGAAACTGCCGGAGCTTATCGTTCAACATGATTTAGGGCAGTTTAATGTAGCCGATGGTGAAGCGTACCTGTGTGCCTACATCAACAATTTGATAGAAAAAAAGCTAGCATAGTATGAACCCAACCCCTACCCTATGAAAAAGAGACTTTTTAGATTAGATGATAATGACTTTTGGAATCAGGTAAATGAAGTGCACCAGGAAAAAGGCGGTGTGTACCGACTCCTTTCCATTCAGGAAGGAAAACCAAAGGAGATCAATAGATTCTTAGGGGTAGACAGAGAAGGGATCCTGTATATAGGGAAAGCCGAATCTTTTCTGGACCGGGTGTCCAATCTCAAAAAATCTATTGCTCCTGGCTATAGAGGAACAGCTCATGGCTGTGGCATTAATTACAAAAGCAATCCTGCTATAGAAAAACTATATCCGTATGAGAGCCTCTATTTGGAACTGCTTGAATCTGAATCTCCAAGAAAATTAGAAGCAGCCCTTATAAAGGAGTATGTGCAAACCTATGGAGAGGTTCCTCCGCTCAATGCTGTCTGTTGAAGCTTTAAAGAGCATTCTTACTCCTACTATCCTCCTCAGATAGGCTTCTCATTTTGTATAATTATGTAATCAATAACATTAAATATTCCTCCCAGAGGGTAAAGCATCATATGACTATTAATTATCGCGACTATGAAAAGGCGGTTTTTGACTGGCTGAATAGTAAGCATCAGGAAGACAGTCACTTTACTTTTTCCGTAAGAAGAAAAGCCGTTAAAGGCGCAGAAAGGGATTATTTCATTGGCACAGAAAATTCAGGTTATTTTTCCACTACCTTTTGGAACATACCTGTTACATACCCCGGCGCATCTACCGATTTGATAAGTTTGATTTTTTATTTAACAGATGAAGGCTATCGATACTCTTTTCTATTTTATCAGACACGTAACCCAAAAGGTGAGCAAAACAAACTTGACCTAGCGCTTATACAGCACCTCAGGATGGAAATTGAAAGAGAGTTTGGTCCTGTAAGAGGAAACAAGGGTGACACAAAGATGGAACGCTTTACTTATCCTTACGACCTGCCCACCTTTCAGGACTTGAGCGAACTGTTTAAGGATTTGGATAAGATCCTGGAAAAAATGATCCAGTTAGTAGATAATGGCATTAGCAAACTAAAAAAGAAGGATCCGAATTTTATTGCTCATCGCTTCCGGCCTGATGAATTCAATGAGGCCATTGAAAAGATGGAGCTCCGCATGGGCGCTCACACACGCTCAGAACCAGAGAAAAAGGGCAAAAGTGTCTTGGTTTCTACCCCCACTAATAGCAATACTGGAATTTCACCAATTTCAGAACCTTTAAACCAAATTCTTTACGGGCCTCCGGGCACTGGCAAAACCTATCATACTATTAATAAGGCACTTGAGATTTTGGGTGAAGAAGTGAACGGTCAGACAAGAGAAGAGATAAAAAATAAGTTTGAACAGTATGTCCAGCAGGGCCGGATTATCTTCACTACTTTTCATCAGAGTATGAGTTATGAAGATTTTATAGAGGGCATAAAACCACAGGTAAGCGATAAAGAGGATAGCGAGGTCAGCTATCGTGTAGAGGAAGGTATTTTTATGCGTATTTGTATAGAAGCCGCGTTTGCCTTGGCCAAAGTTAATGACCATGAATCTACCAAAACTGTTTTAGACTTTTCTTTTTCATACGATCAATTAATTGATCAACTCACAGAAGCGTTAACGCAGGAAGATAGAATAACGCTGCCCACTAAATCTGGCGGAAAAATTGAGGTAGATAGCATCTCCGCTAATGGTAACATCATATTAAAACACCCTGGTAAAAAAAGAAAATATACAGTTTCTAAGAATAGGCTCACAAGGCTAAACAATACCTTTGAAGAGCTCGCTGATGTCCATAACATTGATAAACAGTTCCGGGAAATTATAGGAGGAAGTAATTCATCTGCCTATTGGTCGGTATTAAATGCACTCCGTTCTAATGGACATTCCAAAAACTTAGATATCCCAGAAGAAAGGCTTTATAGCTGGGAAGAGAAAAAAGAAGTAGTTGAAACACTTTATGAGCATCCTCTCAATAAAGATCATGCTGCACCCTATGTGCTCATTATAGATGAAATCAATAGAGGAAATATAGCCCAAATTTTCGGAGAACTCATCACGCTGATAGAGCCTGACAAACGCTGGGGTAATAAGGAATCGTTACGAGTAGTACTGCCTTATTCCAAGATGCCTTTTGCAGTACCGGCCAATTTGTTCATCATTGGTACCATGAATACCGCCGACCGTAGCGTAGAAGCACTGGATACTGCGTTGCGAAGAAGGTTTGATTTTATTGAAATGCTACCGACGCCCGAACTGCTAGCGCCTAAGAGATTGATCTGGAATTTATTATGGGATTACCCAGAGGGAAATTGGTATGATGAGCCTTTTGCAACGAAGTTCAGTGATTTGTTAAATCTGTTAGGTGCAGAGAGTAAGCTTGAAGAAGATATAGAAGATCTGTGGGACAATAAAATGGCAGATCAGGGTCAGCAGGAGGACCAACTGGTTCTCTTCCAGAATTATGAGTATAGCCTGAACCTACAAGAATTACTTGAAACTATTAACCAGAGAATCGAAATCTTAATAGATAGAGATCATCAAATCGGCCACAGCTATTTTATGACTGTAGGCTCTTTCACAGCATTGAAAGAGGCTTTTCATAATAGGATTATACCCTTGCTGCAGGAATATTTTTTCGGGGATTACGGAAAAATCGGCCTTGTACTGGGCAGTGGCTTTGTAGAAAAGGTGGAAAGGAATGGCGCTGCGGTATTTGCCTCCTTTGATCATGAAGCAGCTGATGAACTGGCAGAACGACCCATATATCGGTTAAGGAATGTCACAGAAATAACGGATGCAGAATTCTTAGAGGCTCTAGAGTATCTTAAAAGCTGATCTATGAATAGAAAGCATCAGATCACGGTCTATGAACATGAAAGTCTAAAAGTAGGGCAAAAAGGTTTCAAAGCAGAGCATCTGCAGGTGTTGCAACGCTATCATGGAGAGATAGGAGTCCCCTACTTTACGCTTATCCATCAGGGGATAAGATTCTGCGAATATGTAGGGGTTTTGCAGATTGGAGCACTCATCATTGAAGTGCTTCCAAAAGCAGATAAGTCGCCGGAAAGGGATGAGACAAGATGGCGCGACTTATTGATCTACATGCTCAGAACTGTTGGAGCCTTCAACATCCAGGCACCATCACACGCAAATCTTGGACTAAAAAGCAATGCTATTCTGGAGCTGTACTTTACCCTTTATGTGCAGGAAGTAGAAAGGCTTGTCCACCAGGGATTGGTAAAACAGTACCACAAAATAGAAAGCAACAGAAATGCTTTAAAGGGAAGTATCCATTTTCCGAAACACATTAGGCAGAACCTGGTGCACCAGGAAAAATTTTATGTCCGACACACAACCTATAGCCCGGAGAACAGGTACAACCAAATCCTTCTCAAAGGCCTGAGCCTGTTAGCAGCTATTAATACAAATGCATTTCTTTCAAGCCGCATTTCCAATCTGTTATTAAATTTTCCGGAGCTCGAAGATATAAGGATTACAGAGAAAACCTTTGAACGCCTGACTTTTAACCGAAAAACGGAAACTTACCGTAGTGCTATAGAAATTGCCAGACTGCTTCTGCTTAACTACCATCCCGATTTATCCACTGGACGTAACTATGTGCTCGCCCTGCTCTTTGACATGAACCTACTGTGGGAGCGGTATATTGCTAAGCTACTTCAAAAGTCAACCGTTGGCCAGTGGAAGGTAAAAGCACAAAATGCTAAAGGTTACTGGATACATGAAGCCAGTTCCCATGCTCGTAAGTTACGGCCTGACATTTTACTACAGAACACTCATCTGCTAGATTCTACCGAAAACATTGTAATTGACACGAAGTGGAAAGTACTCAAAGATACTCGACCAGCAGATGATGATTTGCGGCAGATGTTCGCCTATTGCCATTTCTTTAGCGCTGCAAAAAGCTACCTTCTTTACCCTAGCTCCTCATCTGACCTTAAGGTAATTTCAGGTTCCTTTCTACAACCTCACCTTGCCTACAACTGTGGAATTATACAGCTGCCGGTTGATCAGATTAAGGAGAAGGGACTAGGGGAAACGTTGCTTAAAGCTCTATTCGAACAGCAGCATGTAAAAGTATAGCACTATTACATGCTGCTGATTTTCTAATTCTTACATACCAGTAACAGGAACTTGTCTTGAGGTAATGACTGGCTCTTTGAATAGTTGCTTCTCTGTTCTAGGTGTTACTACTTGTTCTGTATATGGCTTATCCTCGTATGTGTTGGTCTCTATAATCGCTACAACCTTAACAGTTGCATCAATTCCATCAACATAATTATCATTTGCTAAAATTATGTACCAGGTTCCTTGGCAAATTCCCGGATCTGTAAATCTCTTGTAGCCAGCTACTCCTTTTCCTTCATCATATATTTTATAAGGCTGCCCAGCATGAAATAAATTCGCATTTTCCTGGTCGGCAATACCGTATATTACATCTTCTCCTACTTTAGGGGTCGCCATATCCGAAATTGCACCTATTGCAAGTGCGCCCAACGGCGTGGTGTAAATCGCTGCTACACCTTTAACTAGTTTTGATAACACTTTTGAATTTTGATCCCAAGCTTGTTTACCAGCTTCATTTACTCCGATCCAGTAAGCCCATGAAATAACTCTTTTTGTTTTTAGACCACCTGCTTCGTTTCGAGGTAATGTGAAGAAGAGGCGGGTTCTGTTACCATGGTCATTTGTCTGAGAGTGTACTCTCTGAGTTTTATCAAGAATTGATTCTTCTCCTAGCTCAGTTTTAACTAATTCCCTTTCAACCTTTTGAAGGTAAGTTGTATCGTAACCTACGACTATATCTTTTGTGAAGGTGTTCCATGTAGTATCCTGTTGTGTAACCCAATTTACGGCAGAGTTAAACTTTACAGTAGCTTCATTAGCTGGGATGCGCTGAATCTTAATCTTACAGATTCTCCCTGATATAGCGGTATTCTTAAACCGGAATATATATACCCCTGTTTTAGTTACACTTATGGTTTTATTCTCGACCTTTTTGCTTTTATAGTCTGAAAACTTTGAGCTACTTGGATATTCAATAATTTCTATTTCCTTCACTTCTTTATTTCCAGACTCCTGAAAGTTAAAGACAATTTTATCTCCCTCCGCAAAGCCAACATAAAGCAGCTCTTCTTTCATTCCCCCCAGTTTGATTGTCTGTTCAGTTAAGTCAATGGGATCTTGAGCGAAGACATTTATGGTAGAAAATAGTAGTAATGCAATAACTATAAGCTTGCTGCTCATAATCTTATATATTAGAGATTGAGAGTATAATACTAAATAGAAGTCTGCTTTTATCATAGATTGCCGCACAAGCCAAAGATTATTTAATACATTGATGGTGATACAAAAAAGGATAGACTACGATTCTATCCTTTAGGTATGGATTAATAAATAAATCAAAGAACATGCTGACTCAACAGCTGATAGATTTCTTGTATATCATTGTCCTTCCTAAATTCCTTCACTAGCGGTTGCGGGAGTCCTCTTATCCAAATTTTAAGTTCAGAATCTACATCAAATGTACCTGCTGTTTCAACTGAATAGAGGGTAATACTTTTGTATGGAATACAGAGATATTCTGTTTTTCTTCCCGTCAAACCTTGTTTATCTACCAGAATAAGTCGTTTGTTGGTAAAGACAAAAAAGTCTCTTATGCTTTTGAAAGCATGCTGAATTTCCTCTCCAGCAATAAGCATATGACCGAACTTCTGCTGAATCTCCTGTTGAGACATTTTGCTGTTCGTGCCAAGTAATGCGTCTATTAAGCCCATAATGTTTTGGTTGAAGTGAGAAACAGCTTGCAATGTAACAATAGGCTTACAAACTATAGATGCAACATTGAGTTAAACAGTACACAGATCTTACTTAGCATGAAGCATACTTACTTGTTCGGCTACAGATAGCATTCCAACAGAATGCGACGGAAATCCTAGTTAGCAGTATTTACACTATATACGGAGTAGTATCTTATTCAAAATAATAATTTTTTATGGGTACTGTTGCCCTAACCCCCTAAAAATAGGAAGAGGATTCTACAAATGGGTTTAGATTTTTAGGTTTGTTTCCAGCGGTTGTTGGCTGGGTAAAGTTCTTAATTTTTGGGTGTAATTTTTGCCTTCAAGGAATTGGTTTGGTGAAAGATTATCCAGGCTTCCGTGCAGCCTTTCCTGATTATAGAAGTTCATAAATCTGTTAAAGGTAGCTTTAGCTTTAGCCAGGCTTTCAAATTCGTATTTTACGCATACCGCGCTTTCTACTATGGAGTGAAAAGACTCTATATAGCAGTTTGTAACCGGTAATTTACAATGCACAGAAAATGGCAAATAAGAGTGCACAGTTATTGGGAACAAGCGTGCGCAGGGGTGATAAATATATGACAGTTATTTTTGCTGTTCAAAGAAGGTTTGTCTATTT
>JAESGL010000314.1_pt1 | contig 30986 bp, 47 predicted proteins | sample 9269711 | NCBI WGS metagenome assembly JAESGL01 (sample SAMN14515918, study PRJNA621676) | algae metagenome | isolation source: Kastovskya adunca ATA6-11-RM4 and co-occurring heterotrophs from soil and... | place: Chile: Atacama Desert | collected 2011-06-27
CCGGAATGGTCGATGAACTCGCGCCATTGCGCTTCGGTGATCTCGACGGCGTCGGGCGGGATCACGTCGTGGATATCTTCGGAGTAGAAGGCCAGCGGGATCCCCGCGTCATCGATGACCATGTGCTTCATTTCAGTATCCTACCGCGAGCCACGTGATCGGGTATTCATAGTTGACGGAAGTAACCGAGCCGCCTTGGATCACCCTCTTTCGGATCACGAACTGCGAGGCGGTTACCTGCGTCGCTGCAACACCAATGAAGGCATCACCCGCCATCCCATCGAAGTTGGTGCAGGCGACAACGCTCAGACAGGCATTCGGAAAAGCGATCGGGAATGTCTGCACATAATCAGCCGGCGTTTGCGCCGACATGCCCCACTGCAGGAAGAGACCGTTCGGGAACCGCTGGTAGCCATTCGCTGTGTTGGATGCGGCGGCCACCCAGTCGCCCCAGAAATTGCCGAGGTCGGACGTGTCGACGGTCAGGCCGAGATTGTTGGTCTTCCAGCCGACCTTGACGGTACTGCCGCCCTGCCCGACGCCGGTGCCCTGCTGGACCGGCACGTAGCCGAGTGGCGCAGCCGCCCCCAGCGTGGCGCGCGCCGCCGCAGCATCGGCGTCATCGAAGAGCTGCCGCGCGAATGGGCTGATCTCCGACATGGCCGCGACGAACTGGGCCAGCCGCTCGTTGGCCGCTATCGCCGACGCCGCGCCCGCGTTGCCCAGCGAGATCGCGTAGGGCGCCGTCACGGACCCGTGCGGCCATGGGTAGGCCAGCGTCAGCGAATTGTTGCTGTTGACCGACGCGATCGGGATGCTGAAGCCCTGCAGCGAGAACTCGCCGCCATTGACGACGCCGATCGACCAGGCGGTGCCCGTGCCGGTGACGATGGCGCTGCCGTTCGTCACCGTCGCGGTGCCGATCGCGTAGAAGGGTTGCACCGCCATGGGGCCGCGCTCCTGTCATGTTGCGAGTTGGTAGGTCAGCCGCCGTGGGCGGCGATGATGCTGTCGAGTTCGGCGGGAGACTTGGCCGCGGCAATCTCCGCCTGTGCGTCCTGCCGCTCAGCCTCTAGGGCACCGATCTGCGATGCCTGCCGCTTTGCCCGGATCATCACCTGCTCGGCCAGGGTCTTCTCCGTCACGCCGCGGCGCTTCGCCTCCGGTGCCAGCAGGAGCGAGGTGGCGCCGCTCTCGATGACGAGATGTGCCTCGGCGATCTTGCGAGCGTGGATTGCCTGCATGGGGCCGAGGATCGCCGCGTAGCGCTCCGCAAAGACCGCATCGAGCTTCGCCTGCGCCACGGCCCGGAACGCCGCCATGTCCTTGGTCATCTTCATGTCGCGACGATCTCCACCAACCAGGGCAGGTACGGCCACTGGTCGACCGCGACCCGGTACGTCGCCGCCACGTCGGCGGTGAGCGTTAGCGTCCCTCCCTTGCGCTCGACCGGCTGCCCGTCGACCATGACGGTGCAGGGCTTCGGCAGGCCGCTGATGACCGCCTTGTCCTTGCCGTCGGCGCGGATTTCGGCGGTGGAAACCGATGCCGCTAGCGCGGGGCGCAGCGCCAGCTCGCCCTCGACGACGTGGTGCAGGCCGAACAGTTCGTGGAGGTTGCCGTTCTGCTTGAAGTCGACGTCGGCGTAGAGGACGCCTCGCTCGTCCAGTGCGGCGAGGGATTCCGGATCGACGATCCCGGAGAGCGTCTGGACGATCTTGCCCTCTGCGGTGTGAATGACGATCATACCCCCGTTCTCCTGTAGCAGAAGTAGTGAAAGGCGATGTCGAAGGCGACCTTCACGCGAAGCGCGATGTGCGAGCCGTCCGGCGCGACGAACGCCGAGAAGTAGACCGGGTACTCGTTCTCCGCCCCCGTGCTGGTCCTGTCGTGCCACACGAAGTAGATCGGCACCCCCGTCCCCGCTGGTAGCGCGAAGGCGTGCCATGTCGCGACGTACTGGTTCGCGTCGTTCTTCGGGGAGGCCGGCACGATCTTGCTGCCCTTCAGCCCTCCGCCCTGCCCGTAGAAGGTCGAGGAGAAGACGAGGTGCGCCGGGTCGCTGCTCCAGGCCTCGTGGCCGTGCTTCGAGACCCTGAAATACTCAGGCGTCGCGTGAACGCGCAGGCTCATGCGTAGGGCACTCCATAGACATAGGCCGTGTGGGTCGGGGTGTAGTCGACGCTGCTGAGTGCGAGCAGAGTGATGGTGAGTTCGGAAGAGACCGAGCTGCTCGTGACATCGACGACGAGCCGTCCCAGCTCCACCATGCTGTGGGACCCTCTAAAGATCTCCGTCCCCCCGTTGAACGAGGCGTTGTATGTCATCAGGACGAGCGGAACGAAGGGTAGTGCGTAGGGAAAGCTGACGGTGGCGAAGGTTTTGACCGAATAGGTCATCGTTCCTCCTCCACCCCACTCCTCATAGCCCCGAGGCATATTCGGGGTTGCGGCGTGTGTAGTCTGGACCGTCGTCTCGTAGGGCATCACGAACAAGGGCTGGAGCTGCTGCCTGTTGGTGTCGAATAGCAGCGGCGCGTTCGGATCGTCGACGCTATGGCCTTGCGGAGCGACCCGCAGGCCGTATGCGCCGTCGAGTGCGTGACGACCGAGGGAGACTCGCTTGGACATCTAGACGGCTCCGAGCAGGACGAACTTGTACGCGGGCGCTCGGAACCGGGTGTAGTACGTCGAGACCGGATGGTTCACGCCACTCAGACGACCGCGATACAGGATCCTCGGGGTCGAGACGGTGAATGCGTTCTGGAAAAACACCGGGATGATGCTCGTCCACTGCCGTGCCGTCCCGGTGTATTCCATCATCAGCAGGATCATATAGGCGTACGAGCTGGGGATAGACTGTGTCAGAGCGAAGGAGACGGGGTCGCTCCAGCTGGTGAACTGGTTGAACGTAGTGTCGCTGGGGGAAACGAACGGCGGCGCTGGATCGGAGAAGGTCCCCTCCCCGAGGATCATCCCCGCGAACGGCCAGCTGCTGTCGAACGCCTTGCCGACCTCCGGCATCCCCGGGTAGGCATCGTAGCCGGCGCGGCTGATGAGGAGGCCACCCTCCCCGAGATAGACCCGCCTAGTCATAGATCTCGATCGTCCCGCCCGAGCCGTTGATGAACATCTTGCCGTTGTCGGATTGGAGCTGCTGGAACCGGGCCAGGGCGAGCTTCACCACGCCGCCCTGGATCACGAACGGGTAGGTCGACGTGCTGCCGTCCGTCACGATGAAGCGGTCGGTTCGCATGACGATGGTCGAGGATGTCGGCGTCGTGTCGATGTAGATGCCGGTGTCCTTGAACGTGTCCCCCGCACTGGCCTTGGCGAGGATGGCGATCCGCGAGAAGGATCCGTCACCGGCGACGGCGGAGGCGTAGAAGGCGATCAGGCCGGACGCGGAGAGATCGGCGACCGTCGACGTGACACCGGTGAGTGCCTGGCTGTTGGCAGCGACCTGCCCGTTGATGCTCGTGACGGTGCCGCTGAGGTCCGAAAGCGCCTGCGCCTGCCCGTTCACCTGTGACTGGGTCGTGCCGAGACTTGCCGTGACCGCGGTGATCGCCTGGCTGTTGGCGGAAGTCTCTCCGCCCAGGCTCGTCACGCTCCCCTGCAGCGACGTGATGGCCTGGCCCTGCCCGCTCACTTCGCCGGAAACGTCGGTAAGGCGCACCTCCACCCCGTCGGTGCGCCGGGCGAGCGCTTCGGTCTCGCTGGCCCACGTCGTGCGCTGCTCGATGATTGCCGCCGATGCGCTGGCCGCCTCGCTCTGCTGCACGACGTTCGTCGTGGCGATAGTGGCCGCCAGTCCCTCGAGCAGCGTTTCGAAGCGGCCGAAGCTCTCGGGTCCGAAGCGCAGCACCTCCTGGATATCCCCCTGCAGGTCGGCAAGCTCGGCCGCGAGGTCCTCGCGCAGCGTGGTGACGATCTGCGAGGGCGAGAAGAACGTCGCCCGCGGCGGGTTCGTCACCACCGTCCCCTGCAGCGTGTAGGAGGTATTGGCGACGAGACCCTCGACCACGACGCCGGTGACGAGCGCCTTGTCGAACGTCGCCTGGATGCGCCGGCTCGGGTCGTCGCTCTTCCAGTACTCCACCACGACGGCATCGACCGTCACGTCGTCGATCGCATCCCACTGCACGGTGATCGCCGGCAGCGCCCTTCCCGCAGCATTGGTGACCTGGCTGGCATAGGCCGTGAAGCCCTGCAGCGTCGAAAGGCGCACCGGGCCAGCCGGGGCGACGCGGGCCGGGCGCTCGGCAATGACCACCGCGCTGTCGTAGATGCCGTTGCCGACCTCATCCAGCGTCAGCGTCACGTTCCGGGCGCCGTTGGCGTTCAGCGCGCCGAGGGAGCGGCCCACCACCTGATAGGTCCGCGTGCCGTAGCGCGCGCTGGCGACGGATATCCAGTCGCCGGGCTCCAGCACGATCCAGCGCGGCCGCACCGTGACCGTCTCGGATGCCTGGTAGCGAGACCGGCGCAGTGCCGCCTCGGCGAGGTCCGAGGCCTGGCTGTCGATGAACACGGCCCCGAAATTGAGCGCCTGCGCGTGCCGCTCCCGATCGGCGGCAAGCGCCTCCGGCGAGGAGCGCGGCTCGTAGGACGTCGCCGACCAGAGATCCGCAGGCGAGTTGAACGTGCCGTAGACGGTATTGACCAGATCCGAGCGCGAACGCTTGGCCCGAAACTGCCGCGGCGACCCGACGATCACGTCGTCATCGGTGAGTGTCGCGACCACCGGCTGGTTGGCCCCGACGATCGGATGGTCGCCGTCGACCAGGTAGAACAGGCCGCCGCTGCAGGCCTCGAGGACCGGGGCGAGATTGTCGGAGTGCGACACGCCGTCCGATGTGGAGAACAACGCTCCTGCCCTGTAGCGGTACGGCCGGGTCGGCGTGCTCTCGTCGCACACATTGGCGGCCGGCATCCATGGCGCGACGGGAAGGTCCACCGCCGGCACGCCCTTCCCGACGAGCAGCTGTCCGTTGGCGAAGAAGCCGCGCTCGTAATTATAGGCCTGGACGATCGGGTTCTCCGAATACTCCCATGTCGCGATGTCATTCCAGCGATGGGGACCCGAGCCGCCGGCGGTCGTGTCCTTGCGAGGATCGTAGAGCGGCGCGCCCTCGAACTCGAATAGGAGCTGCGGGACGCTCGCCATGTCCTCGTCCTGGAACATCGCGCTGACGACGACGAAGGCGGTCCCCCTGCCGACGTGATCCGCCGTCCAGCGCCCCGAGGGATTGGATGACCCGGCCAGCCCGTTCTCGCCGAACTCGACCGCCTGCAGCGCACTGTGGCGGCCGTCATAGACCCGGATGCGGAGCAGGTCTGAGTCGGCGGGATAGCCGGAGACCAGCGCGCCGCGCGTGTTGGTGTCGGCCCAGTTGATCGTGCGCCACTCGCCGTTCACCGCGACCCGGGTCAGCGCCGTGATCGGGAAGTCGGACAGCACGAAAACCTTCTGCAGATACTTGTTCGATGAGCCGTAGGTGTTCGTGTAGACGTCGTGACCCGCGACGGCGACGAGCCCGACCGCGATCTCGCGCGGCCGATCGCCACCGTACTGGACCGACAGCTTCGTGCCGCTGACCGTCTCGGCCCGATCGGGCTTGCCCCGCAGCGCGTTGACGGCGAAGTTGAGCCCGATGCCGAGCAGCGCTTGACCGACGACGCCGAGCCCGCCGACGAAAGACGCAATGCCGGCGATGGCGGAGCCGATGGCCGCGATAGCTGGTGCGATGAATGGCATGGATTATCCGACCCGGAAGGCTTGGCTGAGCGCCGTGATAGGCTCGTAGCCGATGCCCTGCTCTGTCTTGACCGCCACACCGAAGGAGGTGACGACCGCGGCCCCGACCTTGCCGTCGCGCTCGATCGTCCCGACGTCGCCGCGCTGCGCCATCGCCGGCGCGATTGCCTCATAGGCGGAGGCGAACAGGTCGCCGATATCGCTGAAGCCGGCCTTGAGCAGCTTCTTCGCCGCGCCGGCCTCGCTCTTGTAGCCGCGGAAACTCTTGAACGGCAGCTTGCCGGTGATCGCCTCGATGCAGTCGGTGGCGAGGTAGCCGCAATCCGAGATGCCCCACGCGAAGGGCAGCACCGTGTGCTTCTCGATGGCGCGGACCAGCGCCTCTTCCCAGCCGGGGACGCGGGTCATTTCGGTGCCTCAGTCATAGATTTCGATGCTGCCGCGCCGGGCTATCATCTTGCCGTTGTCGCTGCGTACGGACCAATTACGGCGCCAGGGCAGGTTTCGGAGGAGCCAGCGGATCATTGGTCGCTCCCCGCCTTCTGTAGGCGCAGACCGCCGTTCACAGCGACGATCTCGACAGCGAAGCCGCCTGGCTGTGTGAGGAGGACGCGCGCCCCTTCACGACCGCCTTCAACAGCGGTCAGGTAGAGGGGGCCAGCGGTACCCTTGCGCTCCGGATCGGGAAGATCCTGGGTACGTACTTCACCGTGCTCGATGGCCGTCATTCGATCGCTCATAGCTTTTCCTTAACCGTCTTCACGTCAGCTTCGGCAGCAATGGGTGGGGCCCGTACGCTGCGCCGGATTGGTTCGGCTTGTCGCGGCCCCAGAATATCTCCTGCTTGCCGGCGACCTCGGCATGCTCGTAGAAGCGATCCCCCGGCCAGATCGACTGCTGGTCGGCGGTCGACCGTACGCGAAAGCCCGGCTTCACGTTGTCGAGCGCTCTGCTTTCGCACTGGATCACCAGCGCCGACTGCTCGCCCGCTTCGTGCGTGACCGTATCGACGAGGCCGCGATAGACGGGCTCGACGAACAGCAGCGCGCCCGTGTCGGGATGGAAGTACGCATCCGAGATCGTAACGGGCCGCTGGTGGTAGTCTTCGGCCTCGATCGTCGCGAGCACTTCCGGCGTCAGGCCATCGTCCGGCGCTTCTGCCAGCCGCAGCGTCAGCCCAACCGCCTCGGCCCCGTAGCTGCCCTGGATGTCGGAGACCTCGATGACGCCACCTGGCAGATAGGTCAGGCCCTCGAAGACGAACGGCGCCGACCCGTTCCAGAAGCCATAGATGCCGGTCCCGAAATCGAAGCGCATCATGCCGCGGATCACCGCCCGGCCCGCGTCGAGCAGCGCCAGTGTCTCGGCATTGAGCGACCTCATGTGCGGGTCTCCATCAGATCGAACGAGACCTGTCTGAGCGACAGACTGCCCGACTTCTGGAACGACCCCGCCACCGGGCGCATCAGCAGCTCTGTAATGTCGAACCGCACCTGCGCCCCTGCGAAGGCCGACCCCGGCGGGAAGGCCGGCTCGAACTCGATCGTCCGTGTGGTGCCCGATCCGGCCGTGTCAGTGATTTGGGCCAGGTGGTAGACGCCGTTGTAGAACAGCACATAGTCGCCGGCGCCGATGATCAGCCCGGCATCGAGCCCCGTCGCCGAGATGGTGTTCGCGCTGAGGATGGAGGCGACCTCACCGATGGTCTGCGCCGGCCCAAGGTTACGGAAATGCGCCTTCGGCCCGGGCCAGCATGGATGCCGGAACCGCACCGTCCTGAGACCCTCCCGCAGCGAGCGCCACCACGCCTCCACCGACATGAACTCCGTCCGGCGCAGCGGCTTCGTCTGCAGGGTAACGACCCAGACCGGGTCGGCGAACTCCACCACGTTCGTCAGCCGGCTGCCGGAGCGCGACTGGGAGACGGAGCGCCCCAGCCGCAGGTCGATCTCCGTCCAGGCAACGTCCGGGATGGCGCGGGGGAATGTCGTCACCGTGTCTGCCCCCGCCTTCTTGCCTCGCGCTGCGCGTTCGCGTGATTGTCGGCGGCGGTCTTCACCGATACCTTGATGATGTCGCCGGAGCGCGTCCGGATCTGCTGGTCCGCGATGTCCGCGATGAGACCCGCGTCGGTGCGCAGGTTGAGCTCGATCACCTGCCCGCCGGTGCCCATCTTCGCGCCCTTGGGGATGACGACCTCGCCACGCTGGAGGATCGCCGGGACTTCGCCGGGACGGATGCCGGCAATGCCGCCGCTGTGGTAGCGCGGCGCCCCCGCGAAGACCGAAGACGAGACCGCGCGGCCGTGGCCGTAGCCATCCCGACCGGCCACGCCACCCTGGTGGAGGATGCCGGGGATGATGGCGCCGCCGAGTAGGCCGCCTTTCCCACCGCCCCCAATGCCACCGCCCCCGAAGAGGCCGTCGAGGGCCATGTCGAGCAACCGGTCCGCAACGCGGCTGAGCGCATTTTCCAGCATGTCGGCTGCACTGGCGCCCGACTGGAGGTCCGAGATCATGCCGCTGAGCACGTCCCGGCTGAGATCGTTGATCTCCTCTTGCTGAGCGGCGAGGCGTTCCATCGCCGTCTCTTCCTGCTCGATCGCCGTGATGAGTTCCGCTATTCGCGCCTTCTGCTCGCCAGTCGCGGCGGCTCCGGCACGGCGCAGCGCGTCCGATATCTGACGCTGCTCGTTCGTCATGCCGATCTGCGAGCGTTCGTGCTCAAGATCGCTGATCAACTCGCGAACGGCTTCGGCTTCGCGCTCGGCAGCCCTAATCGCCTTTTCGCGCTCGCTGGCGCCCTTGCGTCCACCGCCGCCACCCGGTTTTGAAGGAGCTTCGTAATCCGCTATTGTGATCGGCTTGACCGTCCGAGAGAGACGCCCGCCCTTGCCGCTCGCGACAGAGGCCTCTGGAATTCCTGTCCCCGTAGTGTCGGCGAAAAGGTCCGCTATCCGCTGGTCACCACCGCCGGGAGGCGTCATGCTCCGCAGATTGTCCATCATCGCTCGGTGCCGCTGAAGCCAGTCAGGCAGTCCCGCCATTTGGCCGAGGGCGCGGGAGGCGCTCAGGATGCTTCCAACGACATTTTGCGCGGCCTCCCCGACACTCTCCAGCCCCGTGACAATCGGGCCGAAATCCATCGTGGCGATCGTGTCGGAAAGCGTTTCCAGCGCCTGCGATATCTTCTCGCTGGCGTCGGTGCCCTCGTTCAGTCGCCCCGCGGCGTCCTGAAGGACGTTCTGGAGCCGGACGAACGATTGCGAGACGGTCGCCTCTGCACCCGCCAGCCGCTCGTCGAGGATGCTGGATCCGGCCTCGATGCCCCGGAAGAAGGCCTGCGACGAAAGCCTGCCGTCCAGCATGATCTGTCGCAGCGTGGCGACCGACCCGCCGGCTTCCTTGATGCCCGCCGCCGCGGCCTGGAGGATCGTCGGCGCCCCTTCGAGGATCGAGGTGAACTCTTCGGCCCTAACCACCCCGCTGCCCATTGCCTGCGACAACTGCAGCAGCGCTCCAGATGCTTCCGCCGCGCTGGTGCCGCCCGCTCGGAGCGCCATGGCGATCGTCTCGGAGAACTGCACCAGCTCGTCGGAGGTGACGTTCAGTTCCTTCTGGTTGATCGCCAACCGGCTGTAGAGCTGCACGAGGCTTTCGATCGGCGCCGCATTGCGCTGCGCCGCCGCGAACAGGTCGTCATAGACCTTCGCCAGCGCGGCGCCTTCCAGCCCTGTCGTCTTCAGCGCGTTCTGAACGCGGATGGAACTGTCGATCAGCTGCTGCGCGCTTCGCAGCGTCACGGCGCCGGCGAACGCCGCGGCGAGGGACGTGGCCGCGAGATTGGCGGAGCGCCCGACACTGGTACTCAACGCCGCAAAATGCCGATCCATGACGCGCGTCGTTCGCTGGGTATCGCCTTCCAGCCGCTTCAGGGCTCGGCGAATTTGCGCGGTGTCGGCGCTTATGGATAGAACTAGGTCTTCGACGTCGCCAGCCATGTAGGAGCCTCGGTGCGGATCTGGATTGTTCTAGCGCTGGCGCTCGCGCCAACTTTCGCGTTCGCTTGGGAAGTAATCGAAGGGAAATCGGCCTTCGACGACAGCCCGACTGTCGCTGCGATCAAAGAAGCCGAAGCTACCTATACGAATAGGTATGGCCGTTCCGGGCGCGCCAACCTGCAGATCGTCTGCGAAGAAAACCGGACAGCGCTCGCTTTGGTGCTTCCTGAACTGTACACGTCAGACAATGGGAACCTCGGCCGAGTGACCTTCCGCGTCGATGCAGCCTCGTCCTTTGAGGAAGGCGCAATCTCCGCCAACGATCACGGTTCTTTGGCTTTGCTCGGCGGAGACGCCATTCGCACGATACGGAAGATGCTGGGTGGAGAGAAACTCCTTGTCCGCTTGCTGACCGTCAATGAATCGGCAAAGACGATCGAATTCTCCGTCTCTGGAATAGACGAGGCCGTCTCCCCCGTGCGGGAAGCGTGCGGCTGGTAGCTCGCTAAGGCATCTGGAGCCAGTCCCAGAGATCGTCGACTTCCTGAGACGACAGTTCCTTGCCCGCGTCCGGGTCGTGCGCCTGCCTGTAGCCCTCGACCGCGGCGAGGAACTGCCAGACGCTCATCTGCCCGATTTCCTGCGGCGTGAAGCCTAGGACGGCGCCCGTTCCGTAGATGGCGGCAAATCGGAGTTTTCCGTTGGGGAGCGGGGCTTCTCCCCCTCCTGACTTGCCGCCTCGGCTTTTTTTCCGACTTCCTCCTCCGGCGCCCCGACGACGCCGGCGATCATGATCTTCTGCGCGAGCGCCAGACTTTCATGCGGAGGACGACCCTCGACATACTCGCGGACCAGCTTCAGCGCCTCGACTGGTGTCATGCCGCCGCCGATCAGCCCGTAACGGATGACCTCGCGGATATCCTCGAGCCGCCACCGGCCCGACGCGAGCCGGTCCAGCACGACGTAGGGGCCTGCGTCGCACGCCTCCTGGATCTTCTCCAGTTGAGCCCATGCGAGGCGGAAGTGGTGGTCCCCATCTCCGAAAGGCTCCGTGAGCGAAGCGTCCCGGCTCATTACGGCGTGACCGTGCGGACCATCGGCCCAGACGACTGCATCGTGAGATTAGCGGTTGCGCGACCGCCGTTCTCCGCAGCGAAGGTGAATGTTCCGACCTGCATGTTCCCGGTCCAGGTCACGGTCTTGGTCGGAAACTCAAGTTCGATTTTGGCAGGAACGGCATCGACATTTTCCAGAGCGTCCAGCCAGGTCTCAATCGATTCCTCCGCCAAGACGCCCTCACCGTCGACTGACATCGACTTCGATACACCATCGCGCAGAAGCCACGACACCGCGTCAGGATCGTCGCAGTCGACGCCTTGGAACTCGTTGAGGGACTTTTCGAGGGTGACGGACCTCGAAGTCATGCCGCAAGGGGCGGCATAGACCATCGGGTCGCCGCCGTCGCCGAGCATAACTCGAACCTTCCCAGACTTGATCGTGGTAGCGACCGCCATTTTGGATTCTCCATGAAAAAGGCCGCCCAAAGGACGGCCCGCTTGTCGATATTGGTGTTCAGGTCACAGTAAGAAGATACGCTTTGCGCTCTTCTCTCTGTTGAGATGCGCCCATAAGGGCCGCAAGTTCAAAATATCCCAGCATTCCTTGAAGGTGGGGTCTTCGGCTGTCTCATAGGAGAACATCGAACGGGGTCGAACGTGGTCGATTTCCCACCGCCCGATGTTTTCCCAATTCATGCCCTTAACAAACTGTCGCTCAAGGTGACGAACTAGATCGTCCAGCGTATAGCCGACCAAAGCCTCCCACGACCGGCCAGCTTTGCCACCCCTAAGCGCCATCTGGATCGACGCTTTCATCCTGCCGTCCACCCGGTTCTTTGGCTTCTGGCGACGCTGCCTATCCCACTCTCTTCGCAACTCTCGCTGGCCGGGGCGTGAGGCCCTTTCCCGTGACTTCCGGTTGATCTCTTCGCGGTTCGCTTCGTTGTATCGTCGAGACTGTGCCAAGAGCTTGTGCGGGTGCCTCTCTGCGTAGCGGCGATAGCGAGCCTTAGCCTCTTCACGGTCGCGCTTGCGCGGTGGTCGACCTGCCTCGTACTTCCGGTTAGCAACCCGATGGGCTTCCCGTTTCGACTGCTCCCGGCATGGCTCGCAGAATTTGCGTGAGCCGCTAGTCCGCTCCGTAGGTTGTCCGCATCCCGTGCAAGGAAATTGCTCGCCTAAGACGGCATCCCCGCGATCTCGCCTTATCCGGGCCTCTCGCGCCGTGTTCTTGAGCCTCTTCACCGCCAGCCGGCACGCGGGGCACCGATGGTGCTTTGTGTCCTCGCTCAGCGCCACGCTGCACTCTAGGCAATGCGATGGGCGGGCCGCCTTACCGTCTGCCTCGGCCTTTTGTCTGCGACGCAGCCTGTTGGCCTCAAGCCGCGCCTGATACTGACAGTCGCTGCAGCGCTTCTGGGTCGGACGGGATCGCTGAAAGGATGTTCCGCACTGTTGGCATGATGCACAAGGCGCGGGTATAGATTCATGAGCCATTCGTGATCTCCACTCGATCGCGTTTCGGTCAGGGCCGTTCGGGTGTCTCACCACCTGTTCGGCCCGTCTTTTTATACCCCTTCCGGCTGCTCGACAAAAGCTTCAAAAGTCAAAACCGCATGGCTCGTGAGCCCGTCTTGATCGCGAAAAACCCGCGTCTGGCGATGGCGGAAATAGACGAGGGCGTTGTCGGTCAGGGTGAAGTCGTGGTCGTGCAGCGCGGCCCGGACCGCGTCGCTAACCCGCTTCACTTCCGGAAAGCCCACTGCCCGCGACCAGCAGTCGATCTGCAGGCTGATGTCGAAACCGTTCCGGCAGTTCGTGTCTTCCGTCAGCTCGTCGGTCGGGCCGAAGCTCACATACGGGAAAGCCGCCGAGGCCGGGACCTGGTCGTAGACCCGGCCGTCGATCAGAGCCGTGACCGCAGGCACGACCTTGAGGCGCGCCAGGATGGCGCTCTGCAGCTCCAGGGAAGGTGATGTCATCGCCTGGCCTTCCGAACGGCCTTGTTGACGGCGCCGGCCACCTTGCGGCGGATGCGCTTCCTGTTGGCGCGATAGGTCGGGAAGATGTGTGGTCGCGCGCTCATCTTGACCGTGCCGAACTCGAGGAAGCGCCAGATGAACTCGGCGAAGATGCCGGTCGCGTTCGGGTCTTTCGTCTGCCCGACACCGACCAGGGCTCGTCCCGCCGGCCGGCTGGAAAGCTTCACCCCGACGATGCTGGCCCGGTAATCGCCAGTCTCGCCGAGGGGCGCAACGTTCTCGATCGCGCTCGCCAACTCCTGTGCTACCTCGATCTGGGCATCTGCAACTTGCTGCTCGGCCTCCGGCACGAGCTTGCGCAGGCGGCGCATGACAGCGTCACGACCGCGGAGCTCGGCCTTGATCCTCACGCCGCCACACCGCTTTCGACCTGGAGATAGACCCAGCCGGGATCGGTCACAGGATCGACGGCGTCGATCGCGTAGAGCGTCTGGACGCCCTTGTTCGTGCTCTTCATGCGCCACCCAGGAGTGATCATTCGGGTGTTCGCGGAGGCCCGCACGTAGACGTGCAGCACCTGGCGTCCCTCCAGACGCGCCGCGATGACCGCCTCGGATCCACCGCCCGGCCGGAATGCGGCATGCACCGAGAACCGGTCCTCGAAACCCCCGCTGACCTCGTTGCCAAATCCGTCGTCGACGCCTCCGCGCGACTGGAATGTGACCCGGTGCCGAAGCTCCTGCGCGACGGGCTTACTCCGCGGTGCCATCGGCCGGCTTCCGCTGGTCGTCGCCCTCGGTCGCGGCACCGGCCTTCACGGCTGCATCCGCGCACTCACGGCGCACCGTGTGCTCGCCGCCGGCCTTGTACGCGATCGTCGTCTGGGGCGTCGGCTTCCAGTCGAAGTCGCGGATGAACTGCACGCGGGCCATCGGTGTCTCCTATGCGAGCGTCGGCCGCCGCAGCATGCTCAACATGCCGACGATCGGGTTCTTGGGATCGGAGGAGGCCAGACCCGACAGCAGGTCCATCTGGTCGGGATCGTACATGGCCTGCACCGCGATCAGGACCGCTTGGCGCACGGCCCGGGGCGCGGTCTCTTCGGTCCAGGTCTCGTTGGCATTGTCCTTCAGGTATCGCAGCACGGCCTCTTGAGCGGCCTTGATGTAGGCCTTGATCACGTCGTCATCTTCATGCGGCAGCACTTCGCCGGCGCCGTCGTATTCCGCGATCCGAAGTGCCTGCTTCACGAAGGCGGTCGAGATAAGCTGATTCATGTCAGTTCGCCTTCGCCGGAACGCCGACGTGCAGCGGCTGTTTCGGCCCGCTGGAGACCACAGGCGCTCTCTTGCCGTCGCGACCGCGCTTCACAGCCAGACGCCAGCCTCGGCCGCTGTCGGGCTTCTCTGCCGTCTTTTCCTGCGCGATCCAGAATGAGCCGGCCCAGGTCACTCCATCACCGGGCTCGTACTCGGATCCATCCTTGAAGACGCCCTTGTCGATGACGACCGGCAGCGTGAACGGGAACTCCTTGACCTGCTCGCCTCGAGCGAAGCGGAAGGTGAAACCGCGCACGCCGTCATGGACGACCTCCAGATCGTCGAAGCCGAGGCCGTCGGCACCGTCGCGGCCATCCTTGCCGTCACTGCCACGTAGGCCCTCGGCCCCGTCCTTGCCGACGACCGGGCCAAGATCACGAGTGGTGCCGTCCGTCAGCGTTACGACAAGTCTGCCTTCCCGATCGATCAGCGCGCCGGCGAGGCCAATGCCATCCTTGCCGTCGATGCCCTTTTCACCGGGCGCCCCATCCTTTCCATCGATGCCGGCAGATCCGTCCTTGCCGTCGACGCCGTCCCGGCCCAGAGCGCCGTCGGCACCGTTGAGCCCGTCCTTGCCATCGGCACCAGCTTCACCCTTCTCCCCCCGCTCCGGCGCACGCTTCTCGAGCGCATCGATGCGGGAGATGAGGGGCTTCATCGCGCCGGCCACGTGCCGCTTCACGATCTCCACCATCTCGGAGCCGAAGGCCTTGCCATCAAACATCAGGAAAGCCCTTTGTGCATCTCGATCAGCGCGGCGGCGGCCTGCGCTTCCATGGCATTGTCGTTGGCGGCGGGATCGGCAGGAGGTGGGGGCGGGTTTTCAACCAGGTCGATCAGCTGCGCGTCGCGCGCCTCGATCGCTGCAAGCGAGTGATCCTGTTGCTGCAGGTAGATCGTCCCGCCGCCAGTGATCTTGTCGAGGCCGATCATCTGGCGTTGCTCATCGAGCGTCGCCATGCCCTTGGCCTTGGCCGCGACGTCGTACTGCGTGGCCGTGTCCATCCGCAGGAGTTCGCGGGTATCGAACATCGCGCCGATCGACACGCCGTCCATCCCGAGCCCCTCGTCGAGGCAGAGCTCAATCGCCTCGATGAGCGACTGCAGGCAGGAGCTGTAGTACTCCATGTTGCCGGCCTGAATGTTCGCCGAGGAAGGCGGCGTGCCCATGCCGATCTTGTATGGCGGCACGTGATAGGTCGAGCAGACGACATCCGCCGACCATTTCAGCTGCTCGATGAGCTGGCTGTCCACCGCCTTCGCCGCGAGCGCGGTATAGGACAAGCCGCCGCCGACGACAGCGATCTTTCCGCGGTTCTTCCCGCCGAAGTTCTCGTCGAAATAGTCCTTCAGCTTCTTCGCGTCGGGCTCGTCGATCTCGTTCGTCGCGGAGAGGATGCCGCCGGGCTGCGACCCGTTCTGGAAGAACAGCGTGGAGTTGTTCTGGATCGCGAGGCCCTGCATCGCTGCGAGGCCGCTGGCGAAGATCGGCGACGTGCCGACCAGCGGATGGAACAGGCAGTTGAACCGGTCGTGGATGATCTCACGAGCCGGGACCATGATCGTCTCGGGCAGGCCGGAAAGCTGATCCGTGCGCAGCTCGTAGAAGAGCGAGCCGTCGGCGGCGATTAGCGGCACGACGAGGTCGGGATCGAGAACATAGAGCCGCACCACCACGCCGCGCCCGTCGCGCTGCTTCAGGACGTAGGTGTTGCCCTTCTGGAGCTTGGACAGCACCCAGCTCTCGAAGAACTGGATCCGGTTCTGGAAATGGTTCGGCTTGCGCAGCACGGGCGAATAGGCCGGGTTGGTCGTCTCCTTCCAGACATCGTTCCCCTGATGCCGGACGAGCTTGACCGGCAGCTTGGAGATGTCGGAGGCGATCAGCGTGCGGCAGGCGAAGTCCGCGTGGTTCGACAGGACGCTGTCGTATTTGACCTCGACGTTCTGCTGCCAGGCGCCGCCGAAGCTTTCGAGGATCGTGTGCCAGGAGCCGCGGCGCGGCATGACCGGCGCCGGCGAGACCGCCTTCTGGCGCCGCGTAATGTCGAGCCCAAGAACGCGCATGATCAGCCCTTCGCCTCAGCGATCTTCGCGTTCAGTTCGTCGATCGACCAACCGTGGAACGGCCGCTTGCCTACTGCCTCCTGATAGGCGGCGCGGGCGGCGGTGAGATCGTCGCCGGCATCGTGCTTTGGCGAACCGCCCCTGCGGCCATCGCCATCATGATCGAGCGGATCGGCGGCGATCAGATCGCGCCGGCCATACCCGAGCTTGCCGAGGATGGTGGCGAAGCGGGGATCTCGGGCACGAAGGGCGCGCGTCATATAGGACTGGCTTTTCATGATGCTCTCCTTCGGTTCATGGGAAGGGCGAGCCGAAGCCCGCCCCTCGTGATGAGCCGAACGATCAGACCGCGGGCTCGACGGGAGCGCCCCACGTCGCACCCGTAAGGATGGCGACTGCCGAAGGCCGACGACGTGCCCAGTTGATGAACCGCTCGACCCGGAAGGCGACCGAGTTCGTCTGGAACATCGACACCAGCGAGGTTGCGCCGGTCGGGGTGTCGGAGTTGTGCGTCGGGTTGTCGGCCATCTCGAGCGATGCTTCGCGGGACATGTCGACCTGGATGCCGCCCTCGTCAGCGAGGTAGATGTCGCTGGCGTTGGCGAGCACGACCGTGCCGGCCGGGATGTAATCCGACACGACAGCAGGCATTCCCGCGAACGTGCCGCCGGTCATCGAGATGCCCGGGAACTCGGCCTGGCCGAGCGGGTTGGTCATCATCGACAGGGCGAGCGCCGTCGTCGAACCCATGGTCCACACACCCGTCGTCGGGGCATTCTGCGCCGCGATGAAGGTGGCCATGAGAGCCCGGATGTCGGCACGGATGGCGTCCGCATCACCACCCGACGACGCGACCGGGGTCAGGCCGTTGGTGATGGATGCAGGCGAGACGCCAGCAACCGCGGCCTTTGCCGGGTTGATGAAGTCGATATCCAGACGTGCCGCGATTGCGGCGGCGAGGCTGTCGCGAAGCAGCGCTTCGGCCGCCGGCGAAGACCGGCGCAGAAGCTCTTCGGTCACAACCGCGATGTTCGCCACCTTGAAGATGTCGAGGATATTGCGCTCGTAGCCGAAGCTGGTGAGGGGCTTCGCCTTGCCTTCGCCGACCCAGTAGCCCTCGCCACCTTCCGTCTGCCCGACGAGGGGCACGTTGAAGGGCACGTTGCGGAGTCCAGGAACGCCGTTATTGCCGAACCGGCCGAGGATCGTGCGCGGACGCAGGAACTCGACGAAATCGGCGATGACGTCGGTACCCTCGCCGACGAGGGCGCCGGCCCAGTTGCCTTCTGCCGTGGTACCCGCAGGAACCGCAGCCTTGCTGACGATGCCGAAGACGGCGGAGTTTTCTCCGTAGAGCTCCTTGGCAACGGTGCGTACGCTTTCACCGTCCAGCTTCGCCAAGGCCTTCACCTTGGCGAGACGGGCAAAGCCGATGCCCTTTTCGAGGTCGGGGGCCTTGATCACCACGCCGGAACGAGCAGCCGTGCCGTCCGCACCGGTCTTGATCTGGTTGGCGACGACCGGCTTCGCGGCGCCGGCCTGGGCCTTCTCCAGATTGCGGAGGCGCTTCAGGTCACCGTCGATGGCTTCGACTTCGTCGGCCAAGGCATCGAACTCTTCCTGTTCGGATTCGTCCGTCGACCGGCCTTCGTCCATGCTCTTCTGCATGACTTCGGCCATACGGGCCGACTTGGCCTGGCGGGATGCTTCGAGAGCAGCGATCTGCTCAGCGATGGTCTTCATATCGGTGGCCTCCTTTGGCCTCAGGTTCACTGGCTTGTGGGTTTTCCCCGAGGCGCCGGGGGCTGGCTTCGTCGCGGGACGCTCGATAGTGCCGGTCGCGGCCGGAGCGTTCGCGTCGAACTGTTTGATGACCGCGACACCCGCCGCGTCCATGTTCTTGATGCTGGTCATGACGGCTTCGGGCTGGGCGGGGATCGTCACCGCCGAGAGCTCGAAGACCTCGGATTTGATGAAGCGGATCCCGCCCTCGTCGAGGAAGGCATATTCGACGGCGCGGAAGCCGATCGACACGGCGCGCACCAGCCCGATCTTGATGGACTGCCAGGCCTCGTCGATCCGATCCTTCAGCTTGCCGTCCTCGGTGATCGTCGGGATCTCCGCCTCGAAGGTGATGCCGGCCTTGGTCGGCTTGTCGAACTTGACGGTCCCGATCGGCTGATGCGCGTCGTGCTGCCAAAGGAACGCCATCGGGTTCGTGAACTTGACGCCGAGCGGCTCGACGATGTCGCCGACACGATCGACCGCCGGCGTCGTCGCGATGCCGCGGATGATGCGCTTCTCCTCGTCGACCGATTTGATGGTGAGCGACGAGTAGGCGCGGCGCGTCACGGTCATGACGACCTCCTTGATGTTCGAAATGTCAGGATGTCAGCCGATGATCAGGACCTGCGCCTTGCGCTTCCTGTAGGCTTCCGGGTTGCGGCTCATCAGCTTCGCCGCGTTCAGCATGGCGATGAACGGGTCGATCTTGGCCTTGCCCGACACCTGCTTCGTGATGGCGCGGGCCGAGCCCTTCAGCACCACCTTCGCGTTCTCGACGGACCAGCGCATGACGGCCAGGCCGGCATGCTTCAGCGTGCCGTCGGCCAGCTTGCGCTCGGTGCCGATGATCGCATCGTTCAGAAAGCCGCCCTGCCCGATTCCGGTGATCGTGCCGCCGTTGGCGTCGGTGTCGAACTTCGCAGCGATCAGCCCGTCGACGAGAGCCGGCAAGCCGAGCTTGTCGCAGCCGGTGCCCTCTTTCTCGGGAAGCAGCCCCGCGTCGCGGATCCGGCAGCACAAGGCGACGACTTCCTCGATGTCCTGCGTCGGCTTCTGGCAGAACACCAGTTCATCGTCCTTGGCGAAGTCGCGCAGCTGCTCGGCAATCTCCTTGCGGCGCTTCAGCACGATCGGATGGGCCCAGGCCTTCGACCAGAGCAGCCAGTGCCGGGTGCCCTTCTCGCGCCCGATGACCGCGAAGCCTAGAAGATCGTCGAGGCCGCCACCGTCGATCCCGATCGTCGCGACCTCGCAGCGCTCGATCAGCGATTCCATCGTCAGGCCGGGCTCGACCGCCCCCATCCAGTATTCGGCCCCGGGCCACCGGTCGCGCCGGTTGCGCATGCCGATCTCGACGTTCAGGTGCTTGGCGAGGAACGTCTGGAGGTCTTCACCCTCATCGCCCTGCCCCGCCATGTTGGACTTCAGCTTGCGCTCGAGCCAGTCCTGCCGCACCGACCGCCCGAGGTTCGGGTTCGTGATGCGGAAGTTCGCCGGCGCCAGGTGCTCGTCTTCCTCGATCATCTCCGGCGGGAACTCGTAGAGCACGGGCAGGCTGCGCGGATCCTCGATCAGGCCGTCCCGCACGTCGCGGAAGTAGGCGAGCTTCTCCTTGAACACCCCAGCCGGCGGCTCGTCGCTCTGCGTCGTCAGGTAGATCGTGAACCCCTCGGGGCGCGAGACCAGACCGCCGGTCGCCTCCTGCAGCATCGCGCCGGCGCCATCGCGCTTGCCGAATAGCCAGAGCTCGTCGACCAGGATGAACGCCGCCTTCTTGCCGCCGACCGTTTCGGAATCGGCCGCCACGATCTTGAGCTTGGCGTTGGTCCGCCGATGCGTGATCGTCCGGACGTTCTCCTGGACATGCAGCAGGTCCGAAAGCTCCGGATCCGCGAACACCATGTCGCGCGCCGGCTCGTAGGAGTTCTTCGCGATCTCAATCGTCGGCGCCAGGATCAGCAGTTCGGCCGAGAGCCGCCAATTGCGGATCAACGCGGTGAGCATGATCCCTGCGGCGATCGTCGACTTCGTGTTTTTCTTCGAGATGAGGAGGAAGAACTCCTCGATCAGCCGCTCGGCCGTCGAGTGATCGTAGGCGCCGAAGATGGCGCGCACGAAGTCGAACACCCACTCGTCGCAGCACTCGCCGAAGGTGGGGCTGCCGGCGATATCGACGACGCGCAGCGACTTGAAGACCGCCAGCGCCGCCTCGGCCTCGTCGGGAAACAGCGGATCGAACGGGATCAGCGAGCGGCCTTCGACAATCCTGGCCTTCCAATCGAGGCAGGCCGTCGACCACTGCGTCACTTATTGCTCACGACCAGCTTCGGCGCGGCCGGCGTTGCGAAACGACCCTGCACGTTCTCCGCCGCGATCTGGCGCTCTTCCTTCTTGCCGCGCTTCGGTTCCGGCTTCTCGCGGCCCTTGACCGCCTCTGACGCTGCGGTGACCCTGCCCATCTCCTCGAGCTTCTTGATCGCTGCGACGTTGCCGCCGCGCGCCGCGGTGAACATCAGGCCGATGACCTCCTTGCGGCGTTGGGCGTGGCCGTCCGCCAGCTCATCGGCAAAGTGCTTGCGCAGCGTGTCCGGATCGATGTTCAGCGCCCGGGCGATCGTCGCGTCGCTCTCGCCGCAGAACTTCATCTCCTCGACCGTCTTCCGGTTCTCGATCGTCGGCCGATACGGCGGCCGGCCTCGGGGCGCAGCACGTTTCCGCGTCTTTGGTTTTTCGGTCATGGTGCTGCTTTCAGTCCAAAATTCCGGGTCTGGCAGAAAAAAATGCGCGAATGTGGGGGACGCGGGTCTAGCGGCGAGGCGGGATTTGATCTTCAACACACCCCCCCTTTCGACGTCGATGCTCTGATGGCCTACGGAACCTGCAAGCTGACGAAATCGACCGGGAAGCTCGTCCGATCGCACCTACTTCCCAAGGCGCTGACAAAGACACCGGAACCCGGGCTCGCACGCGCCGAAGGGTTCGACCTCGGCCGACCGGTCAGGCGCTTCGATGGATGGTACGACTCCGGCATTGTGACCCGTAAGGGCGAGGACATCCTGTCCCGCTATGACGACTTCGCTATCAAGGAGCTTCGGAGACTCAAGCTGGTATGGAGCGGCTGGCAGGATCCCGGGGAACTTGATGGCATCGATCTGTTGCAGCCTGACGGCTCTGCCGGGTTGGGGAGGCTTGCCGCGCCAGGCGCGAAGCGGCTGCGCCTCTTCTTCCTCTCTCTGCTCTGGCGAGCAGCTGTTACAGATCTCGTCGGCTACCGGGTTCCCATGGATGGGGATCGCCTAGAAGAGCTGACCCGCATGGTCGCCGAGGGAGACCCGGAACCGCTTTCCTTTTTTCCCGTAACTCTGACCCAGTTGACGACGAAGGGACCCTGGCACAACGCGGGGCCTCGTCTGTTGACCAAGAAGTACCCGTCTGAGGAACCTAATGCTGATGTTGATGTAGATTTTTATCGTTTCTACCTCGAGGGGCTCATCGCCCACATCGATGACGACCGAACCGATGCCATCGCCTCCCGTTTCGGGAGTTACGCCCTTGGGAGCGGAGAAGAGATCATTGCTTTGACGCGACCATATGAGGGGTCGCACCAAGCCGAATGGCTGGAAGTCCTCATGCTAAACAGTCTCGAAAACCACGCGGATGTGGTGAACCGCATCTTTCGTATGGATCGAGAAGTTAGTACCAGACGCCCTTGATGGCGCTCTGCTCGGCCTTCTGCTTCACGCTGTCGTGGTAGGCCTTGCTCACGGTCTCGATGTTGTCCTCGTCCCAGAACAGGACCGGGTCGCCGCGGTGCGGGATCTTGTGATCAGCCACGGCGCTGTTCGGCGCCGGGTACTTGCCCGTCACCAGCACGCCGGTCTTCTGGCAGGTGTAGAGGTCGCGCTTCAGGACCCTCGCTCGCAGCTTCTGCCAGCGCGCGGTCTTGTACCAGGCGCGCCATGCGTCCGATGCGTCCCGCTGCCGACCGCGTTCCCGCTCGTCTGCCGGGCTGGCGCCCATGCGGTGGCCGAGGCCGCCGAGGCGAGGCTTGACCGTGGCGAGCTTAGCCATACGCTGGCACTACCGTCACCACGCTCTTGATGCTGCGCTTGGCACGAGCATCGGCGAGCAGGCGGCGGTGGGCTTCACACGAACTTCAAGGCATGTGCACCTAACCTTAGTGTGCATGAAGGATTCGCGCGTATGGCCAATCAGATAGTGCTTGACCGACTGATCAGCATTCAGCGGCAGTTGATGGCCATACATGATGGCAATGCCGCGATGTCGGCGAGCTCAAGGGGTACAGAGCGCGAGACCTTCATAGGCGGTTTCCTTTCAAAGGTCCTTCCGCCGGTGTTCCGCTTTGGGAGCGGAGATGCAACTGACGCGAACGGCAACAGAAGCGGACAGCTGGACGTAGTCATCGAATATCCATTCGGGCCTTCGCTTCCTGCCGTGGGGCAAGATGCCATCCGATTGTACCTGGCTGAGACGGTAGCTGCAGTTGTCGAGGTGAAGTCAGATATATCCGGCCAATGGCAAGAAGCGTTGGCTACCGCTCAAAAGCTAGCAAAGCTCTCAAGACGTTTCCGCGTGACTATGAGCATGGGGCCACCACCGACACACGCCGTGCCGCTTTTTGCGGTCGGCTATCGCGGATGGAAGACAATAGAGACGCTACAGGAGAAGCTGCAGGAGAACCCCGAAGTCCGCGGAATTCTTGTCCTTCAGCACCAGTTGTTTGTCGGCGGAGGGGTTATAGCGAGAGGCCCCGCCGCCCTCTGGGCGTTCATTTGCGTCCTTCATGAATCGACCAACTCACTAGCATCGGCCTCAACCGATCCTCTCGCTTATGTCGAATAATTCGAGCTCTCACCGCCTTGCGCTCGGCCATCTGCCGACGGCAAGTCGTGATGCTCTCACAGACTAGAAGTCCAAGCGAAGCGTCAGCAGCGATCGACTTGCGCGCTCCGCTCTCTGCGGGATCGCTCCGCGGCCCAGCGCTGGATGCGCCGGATCGTGGCCCCTCTGTCGGGATGCTCCGGCAGGTCTGCCGGCTTTGCATCCTCTGCCCGTTCAAAGGGCGCAGATTTCCGAGGTAACGCTTCGGGTATGACTTCTGCCGACATTTCGGACACCGCGCAATCGGCCGCATCAAGCCTCAATCTCGTGTTGCGGTTCAGGTCGTTCGCGATCCGCTGGCACAGAAGGTCTACGCGGCGCCGGAATATTCTCTCGGGCCAGCCGTTTTTCTCGCACCAGATGCCGATCCGGGCGTGCGGCGACGTCTTCAGCCAGGCGTAGTCCCGCAGGAGCTTCCGATCCGCCTCCTCGGGTAATGCCGCGATCCAGCCCATGACCTCCTCCATCCGAGCGATCTCGGCCGCGGTGGCGCGCCGGCGGAAGGTGCGGGAGTTGCCGTAGTCCGATGGCGTCTCCGGCCACCAGCCCGAGCGACCAGCGGCACCGGCGACGTACGGCAGCAATGCCGTCGTTTCCCGGGCCTCGATGATCCGGTCTCGCACCGCCCTGGCGTCCCATGCGGCGTAGGAGCCCGTCGAAGGATCCCGTTGGAGTTCTGCCCTGCTGGCTCTCGTCATGCCGCTTCCTCTGTTCGTTCTCGCATCCAGTCCTCGTCCGCGCCGGTGTCGACCAGCGCCAGCGTCAGCAGCGTCAGCATGGTCTGCGACACGGGCCCGGCCTTCATTGCCTTGGCTCGTCGGCGCAGCGCGCCGAGATCGATTTCGCGAAGGATGGCCGGGCCCTCCTCGGCAAGCTGCGGATGTCGGCGCAGGAGCTCGCTGACAGCCGTCAGGGTGGCGCCGTACAGTTCCGCTGCATTGCCTTCCCGATTGCGCCGTCGGCCGCGCTCGTCGCCGAGGATGACGTCCAGCACGCGGCCGACGTGCTCCTCGCCGTGCTTGTCCATCAACCGGCGCAGCGTCTTGCGCGCGTAGGTGGTCCTCTCGCGAGAAGCGGCCGGGGAGTGATCCCGACCGCTCTTGAGGGTGATTCCGCGCTCGCGGGCGACGGCCCACAGACTGCCTCGGCTCAATGGGCGTCTCCTCGATTGCGCCGTGCCCTCCACTCATCGACGCCCAGGGCCCGGCGCGCGGCGCGCTCGTCGACATCGTCATCGGCCACAGACGCCTTGGCCTTCGGCCGCCAGTCGCGAAGGTCGACCTCGATCTTGCCGTCGGCGCGACGCCCGTTCTTGTCGCGCTTGAAGTCGGTGGGCGGGCTCACCGCCCGGCCTGGAAGCGAGAGCGTCGGCTTCATGCGAACGTCCTCCCGTCCGCAGCGTCATGGATCCGGGAGGCATAACCCAAGGAATTGCGCTCTCGCTCAGCGTCGAGGACTCGCTCGAGGGCGATGTCGCGCCCCATCGCCGCCAGTTCATCGGCGCGCTCGTTGCCGGCGGTGCCGACGTGTCCCCTCACCCACTCCAGGGTGATCGGCACCAGGGTCAGAGCCTCGTCGAGATCCCGCCACAGATCGGCGTTCGCCAGCTCCTTCTCGACGCCGCGGCGCCATCCCTTCTTCTTCCAGCCGTGCCGCCAGTCGTTGCAGCCCTTCACGACATACTGGCTGTCGCAGAGCAGGCGGACCGGCTCGACGACACCGCGCTCCGCGAACCACCGGAGCGCCATCAGCGTGCCGGTGATCTCCATGATGTTGTTCGTCACGTCGGCCGCGCCGCCGTGCTCGGCGTGGATTTCGACACCATCGCGGTAGACGACGAAGCCCCAGCCGCCCACGCCCGGGTTCGGCTCGCAGCCGCCGTCGCAGAAGATGACGAGGCCAGTATCGAGGTTCGTTGCGGAGGTGGCCGGTGTTCGGTCGCGTGGTGGCTTCGATCCCTTGCTGCGCTTGGATTTCGAGGCGGCCGGACTGCCTGAGGAGCTAGGCGCCGCCGCCGCGGTCTTGTCCATGCGCCGCAGCAGCGTGAAGCACGACGCACCCTTCGGCGGGAACTTGAACCGCGTGCCGAGCAGCTGCTGAGCCATGAACGCCGCCTGACGCTCGGACTTGAAGGCCGTGACGTCGGCGCCGAGGCTGACGAGCTTGCTGCGGAGCGCGACAAGCGATTGAGGAAGCTGGTAGGTCATGCCGCCTTCCTCCGCTTCCTGCACCGCTGGAACCAGGTCGATGCGAGCCCCTTCCATGCCGGGCAGCCGTGGGTCGCCGCAAACCGCTTCGCCTCGGCGTCGGCCGCAGTGCCCATCGCGAGGATCGTCGCCGTGAGGTCTTCACCCTCGATGACGCCGCAGAACTCCTCTGCGGTCATCAGGTGCTCCACCGCCTTGATGTGCGTCGCGGTGATCGGCGCCAGCTCGGCCTTGGCGAGTATCTCGAGGAGCTGCCGGGCCCGCATGGCGCCGCGCCGGCCGATCATGGCCTGTATGGCAGCGACGGCGATGCAGTCACCCGGCTTGTAGACCTGCGGGTGCTTCGGGATCCTGATGCCGGCGCGGTCGCACACCTGGCGCACCGTCTCCGCATCCTCATCGCCGGTAGCGAGATGCGCGAAGAACAGCTCGAGCGCGCTGGTGTTCTTTCGCTCCGCGTTGATGCCGACGAAGCTTGCCGCCTCCTCGGCCACCCCGTCGGCCGTGATGATCACCGCAGGCACGACTGTGACGCTGGGGTGCAGTTGCGCGGCGCGCGCGCGGTGCTGGCCGTCGATGATGCTGAATCGTCCACCTTCCTTGGGAGCGACGACGAGGGCGCCGAACCGGTCCCAGCGGAAGCCTTCGGCGATCTTCGCCACGCGCTTTTCGTCCTCCGGCCGCTGGTACAGCGCGTCGACGTCGAGAAGGCTGACATCGAGCCAGTCGAGGACCGGCACCTCGCCCGGGTCTGGTATGTTGGTCGAAGCGGTCATGCGTCCCTCCCGAAGATGTGCGGCAGCGTGCGGTGGATCTTGGCCAGCGCATCAGCGCGGATCTTACGGGCGAAGTCGGCCATGACGCGCGCCGTCTCTTCCTCGATCGCGCGATCGGCCGCGACCCCGATGCCGAAGAGCTTGTCGCGCAATGCGACGATCTCGCCCTCCGTTGATGCCGCCGCGACCACTTGATCGCGGAAGCGGCGGCCGGGATGCCCGTCGAGGACCGTGAAGGTCTTCGGCATGACGCGCTTGACCTGGAGGATGTCGAACAGGTCGGACGGCCGGCTGAAGGTCCAGCCCGATCCCTCGTAAACGAGAAGCTCCACCGCCTTGCGCAGTTCGCCGCTGCCCGGGAAGGGACCGCAGCCATCCGTGTACGCCAGCACCCACTGGCCGGCTTCGATGTGCACGAGCGAGTTCATGCGATCCTCCGTATTTCGGTGATAACCCCGTCACCCTTTGGCCGCGGGATCCGATACGCAGTTTCCATCGCTGCCTTGCGGATCAGCGCCGGCAGTGCGTCGATCACGTTCGACGGTCGAGCCGCAGCCCAGGAGAACAGATCAAGCTGCTCGGCCATTGCGAACCTCCGTCTTCCACTCGGCAATATCGCAGGGGAACAACGCTTCTCGGATCAGCCGCTGCAGGGCCGTCTCCATCCGATGCGCAGGAACGCCCATCTGGACGAGGAACTTGCGGTTCTCCTCCAGCGACGGCTTCGGCTCGAACGCGAATTCCTGTTCGTCGAAAGCCTCGCGCGTGAGCACTAACCTTTCATCGTCGGAGCGGATCTTGTTTTGTCCTGATCCTAGGTCCTGGTCCTTTTCCTGATCCTTCTCCTGGTCCTTATCCTTCTCCTTGCTTCGAAGGGCCTCCGAAGCCCCTTCGAAGCCCCTTCCCAACAAGTGCTCGAAATTCTCCAAACAGAGCGCATCACGAAGGTTGAATGGCTCCCGGTATCGAGCATAAAAGTCCAGCGTTATCTGGCAGATAGGTAGCTGAGCGAGCTGCTTGGCGACGGCCTGAACCCGGTTGTCTTTCGGGCTCAGTCGAGGCGCTACCTGCGAGAACGCCATCTCGTGCACCCAAACGATCTCGTTCTCCTCGTCATAGGAGGCCAGACCCCCCTCTATGACCCTTCGAAGCCCCTTCGAAGCCCCTTCGAAGGGGATACCCAAATCGATCGACAGGTATTGCAGATCGAGCGCGTAGATGCCGATCATCGTCGAGTGCGGACTAGTCGTCAGATGGTAGTAGACGGCGATCGCAACCGGGTCGCCGCGGAGCTTCTTTATGTCCGTCTGCCAAACGACAGGTGGAATAGCGGCGAACGATCTCACATCGATCTCCTTCTGATCTGGGCGCCGCTCATGCGCTACCCTCCTCGTCCGGCATCAAGTACGCGCGTCGCTTGCACCCGCGGATGATCTCCAGGTGGAAGAACTGCGCTGCGACGTCGGTATCGTGCTCGCTGGCTCCATCCTTGAGGCAGAAGGCCCGGAACTCGTCGACCGCCGCTTTGACGACCCCTTCGGAAACCTGTTCGAAGTCGGGATCGTCGGCGAGGACGATCGTCTGCTTGAACACCTCCTCGGCTACGCGGTCGGCTACTGCGCGGATCAAACCCCCGACCTGTTCGCATTCTTGCTCGTGGGAAAGCTTGCTCACTGGCCGCCCTCCTCGATCTTGCGGACGATGGCAGGCTCGATCACGTCGCGCAGGAGCCACCAATTTCCCGAGCGCTTGCCGCGCCCCTCGACGGTTTCCGACCGGACAAGCCAGCCATCGAGGAATTGTGCCTGCGGCTCCGGCACGGGATCGAGATAGACGCGGGTGCCGTCGGTGACCTCGTAGAGGCCGGGCCCGTCGTAGCGGCCGGTCGCCGCGGTGTCGGTGATCGTGCTCATGCCGAAGCCCGCCCCTCGAGGAAGACCGTCACCGCCGTCAGGACGTTCTTGATCAACTCGGGATCATGGCCGTAGCCGCAGACGAGACGGATCGCCTCGATCGCGCCGGCATTGGTCGTCGGAACTGGAGGCGCTGAGCAGAGGCGCTCATAGGAGGCGCGCCACGTCGCGGTCGCCAGCGCCTCGTTCTGTTCGTCCGGCAGATCGCTCGAAGCTCCATAGGCGGCGATCCCTTCCCGGTACTGCCTGACGAGCGCCAACATCGGATCCTGTGCCGGCTCCGCATATTCTGCGAGAACGGCCGCGTTCCAGCCGTTCGACCATGCGGTAGCGACCGCGCCGGAGGCCGCGTAGTTCTCGCCGATCAGGTGGATGAACGCGGCCTTCTGTTCATCGGAGAGAACATGCCCCTCCTCGCCCAAGGTCAGTTGGCAGAGGCACTGAAGCGCGTTGGCATGATCCAGCGCCTCGAAGATTGGGCCCTCGACTTCGAACATTGCATCTCGGTACGTGGCGCCGGTCATGACGCCCTCCGCCGGCTGAACGCGAACGTGTTGGCGTCATCCCAGGCGAGGTGAGCCGCCTCGCATAGCGCCTGCGCTTGGTAGATCGCGAAAGTAAGAGCCTCGGCTTGGTTGTGCGGGATGACGAGACTGCGCTGCCCGAGCACCTCCTCGTAGCCGGCGTGCTCGATCAGCTGACTTACGACCCTCGCCATGTTCAGCGCGTCGCAGAGCGGCGACTCGAGCTGGTTAATGGCATCGATGATCGCGTCGGGATCGGCTGGCGCGCTCGCGCCGGTGGTGTTATCTTGCTGCCTGTTCACAGCGTTCTCCTCTCGGGGATTGTTGGAACCATGGTCCGGGGAGGTTGCCGCCTCCGCCGGGCCTTTTGCTTTCTGAGCCGCCGCCATCACGCCGCGGGCTCCATGAAGAAGGCGACGAGCCTGCTGCGCTCGATCACCCACCGGCCGCCGACCTTGCGGGCTGGCAGCTCTCCGGTATTGCAGAGATGGAAAGTCACGCGCGGGGTCCGCCCGATGATGTTCGCGATCGCTTCCACACCCCAGACGAGATCAAGTGTCCCGCTGTCATCCTTGGTCATTTCTTGGTAACCTTTCGCCTGTAAGACGGTGATAGGGGTACTACGGTCTTAGGATTGACGTCAAGCGTCACCTAAGACAGTGCTATGTCAATTTCGAAGGGGTGAGGAATGGCGAAGGCAGGTCGCGGTGCCGATCAGTACATGGTCCGCTTTCCGCGGGGACTTCGCGACCGCGTGAAGGCAGCGGCGGCGAGCAACGGCCGTTCGATGAACGAGGAGATTGTCCGGCTCCTGGAGCGGACCTATCCCGAGCCATGGCCTCTCGACGTCCGACTTCACGAGTTGAGCGTTCTAATGGGGGCCCTTCGGAAGGTGCGGGGACACGAGCGAGCCCTCGACGCGATCACGGGCAGCATTCTGGAAACCGCGGAGGCTATAGCAGCGGGCCATGTTCCGGAGATCGATGAGGAGACGAGGAATAAGGTCCGTGAGGAGCTTGAGGCGTGGCATCGAGCTAGAGCGGAGAAGGAACAGGACCGTTACGAATCGTTCGACTATCCTCGCGGCGATCTTGATGACGAGAGCGACAACGCTTGAGCGTCCGTAAGCGCACGTGGACGACGCCGAAGGGCGAGGCCAAGACGGCCTGGGTCGTTGATTATGTCGACGGCACCGGCAAGCGGCGGCTGAAATCCTTCAAGTTGAAGAAGGCTGCTGACGCCTTCGCTGCCACGGCGCACGTCGAGGTGCGGGACGGCACGCACACCGCCGATCGTGCGAGCGCAACCGTCGCCGAAGCGGGCAAGTTCTGGATCACCAGCGGCGTCGCGGCCGGGCTCGAGCGAGCGACGATCAAGGATTACGAGGCGCAGCTTCGGCTTCACATCGTCCCGTTCATCGGTGCGGCCCGGCTGTCCACGCTATCGATCGCCAAGGTGCGGGCATTCGAGGACGAGCTGCGCAACGCGGGTCGGTCGCCAGCCATGACGAAGAAGGTGCTGGTCACGCTCGGCTCGCTCATCGCAGATGCGCAGGAGCGCGGCCTCGTCTCCCGCAACATCGTCAGGGACATGAAGGCGCGGCGAGGATCCGGTGAAACTCGGCAGATGCAGCGCCACAGAGGCCGTCTGAAGATCGGCGCGGACATTCCAACCGTTGCGGACGTCAAGTCGCTTTTGGGGGCTGTGTCGGGACGCTGGCGGCCCCTGGTCCTAGTAGCGACCTTCTGCGGGCTCCGAGCCTCTGAGCTACGCGGCCTGCGCTGGAGCGACGTAGACTTCGACAAGCGAGAGGTGCGGGTCCATCAGCGCGCTGATCGCTTCAACGACATCGGCAGTCCGAAGTCGATCTCGGGCGAGCGCGTCGTGCCAGCGCCACCGATGGTGATCAATGCGCTGCGGGAATGGAAGCTGGCTGCCCCACCGTCCGATCTGGATCTCGTCTTCGCCAACGGATCGGGGAAGGTCGAGACGCTCGGGAACATCCTGCGTCGCGGTCTACACCCGGCATGGATCGCGGCGGGTGTAGTCGTGGACACCGGCGAGGTCGACGCCAAGGGCAAGCCTGTCCTGGTGCCGCGCTACACCGGCATGCACTGCCTGCGGCATTGGTTCGCCTCGTGGTGCGTGAACCGGAAGGAGGATGGCGGGCTCGCGCTTTCACCGAAGATTGTTCAGGAGCGCATGGGGCACTCGACTATCGCGATGACCATGGACACCTATGGGCACCTCTTCCCGAGGGCGGACGATGCCGACGAGATGGCGGCCGCTGAGCGGGCCTTCCTTGCGTGACAAACCAACGCGACATGCACGCGACATGAAGGCGCTAACCCCTGTCATGAAGGGGATTGTAGCCGGTTCCTAATCTGAGGGTCACTGGTTCAAATCCAGTCGGGATCACCATTTTCTTCGCGCCTTCGTCGTGAATGAGCGCCGGGGGGACCCAACGGGACCAGCATGGCCCGTGAGGCCGACCCCGGGGCCGAAACGACGCAAACTGTTGCGCCCGACCTCTGGCAAACGCGTCACAAAGCTGACATAGAGAAGCCGATCAGGCATCGAATCTGCGGGTTAGCGGATCTCCGAATGCGCGATCGCTGATCCGGCGTCCCCCGATCATGCGGGCGGTGCAGCGCGTAGATCGGCCGACGCGACTCGGCGTCAAGCGCCTCACC
>JAESGL010000315.1_pt1 | contig 30813 bp, 22 predicted proteins | sample 9269711 | NCBI WGS metagenome assembly JAESGL01 (sample SAMN14515918, study PRJNA621676) | algae metagenome | isolation source: Kastovskya adunca ATA6-11-RM4 and co-occurring heterotrophs from soil and... | place: Chile: Atacama Desert | collected 2011-06-27
ATTTCAGGTGCCATCAGGTCAGAGATCCAGCTGTCGGTGCCAAGCTCTGTGGTAGCCAGCGGAATCATCAGCAGGATGAGAATGATAAAGATGGGCTGGCCAAAGCTGCGGACGAAGTAGCCATAAATTGCAACCAGTGCCAGGGTAATGATGATGTTGGTCAGCAGGCTCCATTCAAAGATGGAGCCGATCTGAAACACAATAAGGGTAGAAACCACCAGAGCACCGCCTATGCCCACTTCTTTGAGCATATCCAGGTAAGATACTCCTGCTTTAACCCGCTCATTGATGGGGAAGCGCCTGGGGAACATCATTATAGCATAAGCAATGGTTGGCAACAGGATCAGGATCATCTTCAGCTTCCAGCTTGCTTCGGCACCCATGAGCAGAGCCATAACCCCGCCTAGTACCAAACCGGCAGGCCAGCCTGCATGCAGCATGTTGAGCCATTTGGCTTTATCACGCGGAAACATAGTGGCTACCACAGGGTTTACCACTGCCTCAACCGTACCATTGCCCAGGGCTACAATAAAAGTAGCAATGTAGAGCGACCAGTAACCGGTGGCAAAAAAGGTAAGCACCGCCGAGGCAAGGTGGCAGACAAAAGCAAAGACCATGGCGTTTTTATAGCCAATGCGGTCAATGATGAGGCTGAAGAGTACAATGCTGATGGCAAAGGGCCACAGGCCTACACCGGCAATCTCTCCTATCTGGGTGTTGGTGAGGTTAAACTCCTCGCCCCATTGCGGCAGGGTGAGTGCCCGCAGAATAAAACCAAAAGAGGTTGTCACCAAGGCCACAAAGCAGGCCCAGAACAGTTTCTTATCAGGTGTTTCCAGGGCTGCCCCCGACAGGGTTCTTTTATTCTCCATAGTTGCAGGTTTTTATAAATTCAGCGATAAAAGCAGAAGTTTAGGTACAGAAAAGACTATAGGGCAGGTTTGCGCTTTACTACCTTCATCTCTCCGTTCATGATGCGCCAGTGACCGGGAAAGGTACATACATAAGGGTATTCTCCTGGCTCTGCGGGAGCTGTAAAGGTTAGCTTTACCGTTTCTTCAGGGTTTACCAGCTTTGTATGGAAGAGCACCTCCGGCATATCAGGCACATACTCCATTTCCGCACCATTAGGGTCGCTTGCCAGCTTGTCGGCAGCGGCACCAACTTTTTGCAGGGCGCCCTTTGCTGTTATCACCAGGTTGTGCTGCATAAAGTCGGGGTTCTCGAAAATGATCTCTACAGGTTTACCGGCTTCTACCGTGAAATTCTTCAGATCGAATTTCATTTCATTCTTGATTACCCTGATGCGGATTTGCTGTGGTGCCTCGCCTGCCGCTGATGCTGCTGTACCAGCTGCCATTTGACTGGATTTATCCCAATCAGATTTCGCAAAAACCTCTGCAATGGCAACACCATTGAATACATTTTTCCTGCCAGCATTCTTTAGCTTGGTAACCTCATATTTCCAGCTTCCTGCCAGCTCAATTTTATGATCTCCAGTTTGAATAAAAAATTCCTCTTCCGGTGCTTTGAAACCGCCGCCACCGCCATTATCCTCTACCCTGATGGCCAGCAGGTTTTTGCCCGGCTTTAACACACCGGCAGGAATCTCGTACTGGCGCTTTTTATCCCAGCCATTTTTCGTTTCTCCCACTTTCACGCCATTCAACCAGGTTTCGTCAGCGTCGTCTATAATACCCAATGAAAGTGTTGCTTTGCGGCCGGCTGCATTTGCCGGAACATCAATGGTTCTTCTGAACCAGATTTCACCATCTATATCGAGACCGGCTTCCTCAATCATACTTGGCAGCTCCATCTTTTCCCAACTGCTATCATCAGCAGCAAGAGTCTCCCTGGCAGCTGCTTTTTTACCTGCCTGCTTTTTCAGCTCTTCTTCAAAGCCTGGCTGGTCCGCCAGTAAAGCAGCCATAAATCCATCTGTATGCTTTTTAGCCCCCACATACACTGCTTTGGAGAGCCAGGTATCCTTTACCACGCGCTGGTCCTTGCTTAGGGCATAGAGTATTTCCCCCGCCTTGGCTGATGGCTCCATTTCTGCCACCGCCAGAATTGCTGCCAGCTGTGTGTTCGGATCAGAATCCTGTAGAATACCAGATTCAAAAATGGTTCTATTTGCCCAGTCTGCTTTGGGCAAAACCTGCACAGCGGCCTTTCTTACAGCAGGCAAAGCATTGTTCAGTGCTTTTTTAGCGGTAGCCATGGCCTCTTGCTGTCCACCTTCAAGCGCTCCCAGACCTTTGATCGTCCAGAGTGCGTGAATGCCTGCAGGGTTCAACTCCTGCTCTTCTGAATTTTGCGAATCTACAAGTGCGTAAAGCTCCGGCAGTACATCTGTTTTGCCCCGCTCTACCAGCAGGCGCTGTGCGGTAAGGCGCCAGAACATATTGCTATGGTCAAGGGCCTCTATCAGCTGTTCAGGATCTTCTTTATCCAGCTGAACAGGCTCATAAGGTTCTGCCTCTTTATACACTACCCGCCAGACACGCCCGTGAGATTTGTCGCGCAGGGGGTTTTCGTAAGCGTTGCCTGCTCCGTTTTCGGCCTGGTAGCCTCCTCTTTCCGGCGAAGGAGTTGGGTTATGCTGAATAATAAAGTTGTACCAGTCGAGTACCCACACAGCACCATCGGGCCCTACTTTTGCTTCTACCGGCGCAACCCACTCATCTGCACTGGCAAAAAGGTTCCAGCCATCTTTTTCAATAAAACCGGCACCGTCTTTCTCTATTTTAGCAATGTGTACCAGGTGCCCGGTTGGTTCGCACACAAGCGCTGCTGCGCCATCCCAGTACTTTTCAGGATAACTTTTGGCAGTATAAAAGTTATGGCCGGCTGCAGCGGTAAAGCCGCCAAAAACATCTACCTGCCGCACCTTTGGGGTGGTGGGATGCATGGCATAATGTCCGTCAATCTTTGCGCTTCCTTCTGAAGGAATGCCCTTTACACCCTCAAAAAATTTGTTGGGAATGCCCATAAACACACTGTGCGTGTTATTTGCTGTAGAAGCAAACACATCGTTGGCTTCGGTAAAACCTAAACCCCAGGTGTTATTGCTGGTATTCGTCAGCACTTCAAAGGACGACACATCAGGGGTAAAACGGTAAACTCCCTGCTTAAACTCCTGGTCTTTGCCGGCAATATCGCCTTTAAAGCCAGAGTAGCCTACTACACCCCAAATCTGGTTATCGATGCCATATCTAAGGTTAGATGGCCCGGCATGGGTATCATAAGTACCCCAGCCGTCAATCATTACTTGTCTTACATCGGCCCGGTCGTCTCCATCGGTATCCTTAAGGAACAGGAAGTGCGGGGCCTGTGCTACCACCAGTCCGCCATTGGCAAAGGTCATGCTGGTAGGAATATTCAGCTTATCGGCAAAAACAGTGAACTTGTCTGCCCTGCCATCGCCATCGGTATCTTCACAAATCTTGATGCGATCATCGCCCACACCCGCTTCATCACGAACATAGTTTGGATAATCTACCGTTTCTATTACCCACAGCCTGCCCTTTTCATCCCAGTCCATGGCAATGGGGTTGATGATGTCGGGCTCTGACGCAAACAGCTCCAGCCTGAAATCAACCGGCACCTGGATCAGCTTTTGAGAGGCTTCCGGAGAGAGCGGCTCCTGGTACTGTGGCGCAGGATCTCTTTTCTCGTAGTTTGGAATATTGGGCACCGGCTTGTATACAAGTGTGGGCATGTCTTGCATAAAAGCTTCATGCTGGCCCTTTACTTTGTCGCCTACCGCCCAGAGAATACCTTCCTTCATCAGCTGATGAAAGCCTGGATTTTCCCAGGTGCGCTCATCGTGCCCGTAGGCGGTATAAAATACCCGTCCCTTGCCATGCTCCTTTACCCAAGTCCAGGGCTCATGGTGTTCTCCTTCCACACGCTCCATCAGAACGGTGCGGTCGGGGCTGTGTTTCTGATGAACATACGTTTCATCCCAGGTGGTAAACTCCTCTATATCCTTTGTTACCGGGTGCTCTTTATTTGTTATGCGGGCCTGAAAAGTGCCTGTTTCGTGCTTCTGAAACTGTGCGCCTACCAGTTCTATGTATTTTTCAGAATTCTGAAAGCAAAAGCTGGCACAATGTACAGGAATAAGCCCTTTACCTTCTTCCACAAAGCTCATCAGCGCCTTTTCCTGTTCGGGGCTAATCTGCTCATGGTTGGCGTAAATCATCAGCCCGTCGTACTTCGATAACGTTTGCGGGTTCAGGTCATTTAAATCGGCTGTATAGGTGAGGTTGATTCCCTCTTTCGAGAGGGCAGAAGCCAGCATTGGCATGTATGCTGCAGAGTTATGATGCTCACTGTCGTGGCCCAGAAACAAGAGCTCTACGCTGCGCGGACCTGTGTCTGCTTTTCTGCTATTTCCCGAGTCACAGCATACCATCAGAAAGCCCATCAGCACTAACATACAGGCAGTAAAATTTTTCATACGATAATTGCAAACGATTACGATACCTCAATATCAGTTTATTAAATCTGAAAAACTTACTCTTTTTTGTCAGATTTTGACTGTATCTTAACATCTCCTGCAAAAGATATGAGCGACAGAGGATAAAAAAGTATAACAATGAAGATAGCGCTGCAGAAATCCCCGATTCCTTCTAACCAGGCATTTGTAGCAAAGTACCTGAAGGAACCTCATTTTGACCCCAACTGGCATTTTCACCCCGAATACCAGTTATTTGTAGTTTTACGCGGAACAGGCACCCGCTTTATTGGCGACCAGGTAAAGCCTTTTAAGGAAGGCGATATGGTTTTTACAGGTCCAAACCTGCCCCACCTGTGGCGGAGTGATCACGAGTATTTTGAAGGAAGGGAAGAGCTATGGACCGAAGGAATTGTTGTTTACTTTCAGGAAGACTTCCTGGGAAAGGCCTTTCTTCAGAAAGAAGAGATGTTTCGGGTAAAACAGCTTTTTTTGATGTCCCGCAGAGGGTTTGAAGTTACGGGCAGCACGGCCGTAAAGGTAAAAAAAATGATGCAGGAACTGCTGAAGCTGGAAGGCTTTGAAAGAGTGCTGCATCTTTTACAGATACTGAATGTGCTGGCAAATACCCCCACCTATAATATACTCTCCAGCCTGGGCTACACCAATACTTTAAAGGCGCAGGACACCGAAAGAATGAATAAGGTGCACGCTTTTGTGATGAAAAACTTTAGAAACAAAATCAGTCTCGAGGAAGTGGCCATGATTGCAAATATGGCCCCGACTTCTTTTAGCCGTTACTTTAAAGTACATGCCAATAAAACTTTTTCTGATTTTGTAAGTGAAATCCGCATTGGCTATGCCTGTAAGCTCCTGATAGAAAATAATGTATCAATTTCCGAGGCCTGCTACGAAAGCGGATTCCAGACACTCTCGAACTTTAACAGGCAGTTTAAAGCCTTTACCAAACGAACACCAAAAGCGTATAAAAGCGAATTTTCGGAAGCTGTATTCCTGTAGCAGTGGCTTGCCTAATAGTACTTGTTAGCGGGTGACAAAAAATTCAGACTACAGGAACAGCGGCAGGTGCCAGTGGCAGGGTAAAGTAAAAAGTTGCGCCCTGGCCATAAGTGCTCTTTACCCCTATTTTGCCGCCATGCGCTTCAATAACCTTTTTTACAATGGCCAGCCCCAGTCCGCTTGAGCGCTCACCGGCTGTGGGCTGGTTCTGTGCTTTTTCAAATGCCTTGAATATTTTTTCCTTGTCTTCATCACGAATCCCCACCCCCTGGTCTACCACCTTTGTTACCACAAAGCCTTCTTCTTCCTTTATGATAACCCTGATAACGGACTCCTTGAAAGAGAATTTAATAGCATTGGTCAGTAAGTTCATCAGCACCTGGCTTACATAGGTTTTATCGTAAGTGAGCCATAGCTCCTGCTTCGATGATACTACTTCTATTTGCTGCTCTTTCTCCCCGGCAATTGGCTTGTTCATCTGCACTACTTCTCTTACCAATCCCAGGTACTCCTGCTTTTCTTTCTGTACTTTTAGGGTACCTGCTTCTATCTGCGAGATATCCAGTATGTTGTTGAGCAGGCTAAGGGCTCCGGCACTAATACTGCCAATAAGCCTGATGTACTCCTGCTGCTGCTGGTTTAAGGTTGCTCCGCCTCTTGGTTCTGCCAACAGCTTGCTTAACAAAAATATGTTGCTTAAAGGGTTTCTGATATCGTGGGCGGCTATGCCTATGTATTTGTTCTTTTCCTGGCTCACCTCCTCAAGTCTTTTATTTGCCAGCTCCAGTTGCCGCTTTTTAGACTTGATTTTGTACACAGCCAGCGCCAGTATAAGAAAGGTAAGCGTACGAACAGCACTGTTCCAGTAAAGTGTAGCTACATGGCTATAGGGAAAACCTGTCTGTAATTCAATGATAAACCACACTACGCTGCTAAATCCCGCAATATAGAGGCTGTCTTTCTTATTTGTGGCGCCATGCGCTGATACCATATAAATAGGCAACAGGTAAAGCAGGGAAGATGAAATTTCGTAGCCGGTAATAAAATCTACGAATGCAATCAGTAGTAAAAGAACGTAGGCCACGGCATTAACAACCAGCCTGTGCCTGTATATGGATAAAATTATATTTTTAGCTGTGAGGAGATTACTCATTGAAAGAACTTAATGAAAACTTCCGCTGCCCCTTACGCATAAGGCAGTATGGCGGAAAATAAACTTTTTTTTGTATAACGCAATTTGCACTATTCCTGTATACTACCCCAGTACAAGACATTAAAACCAAATTAAAATACTGAAAGCAGCTGCTGCCATACCCTAAAGCACAACAAATGTAAGGCTTCTTCTTTCTTCACTTGCCAAAACATAATCTATCTCCTAACTTCCCGATATGCCTGTTCCCCATCTTCTACAGAGTAAACTGCCTCAGGTAGGCACTACTATTTTTACACAAATGTCGGCCCTGGCTGCAACACATGGTGCCATTAATCTATCGCAGGGTTTTCCTGATTTTCCCATAGATGAGGCCCTGATAGAGCGGGTGGCTTATTATATGCGGCTTGGCCGCAACCAGTATGCGCCCATGACGGGCACCCCGCAGCTGCGCACCTCTATTGCAGCTAAAATTGAACGTATTTATGGTTATGCCCCGGATGCGGAAAAAGAAATAACCGTAACCTCTGGCGCTACAGAAGCACTCTATGCAGTAATAGCAGCTGTGATAGGCCCGGGCGATGAAGCCCTGGTGCTGGACCCTGCCTACGACAGCTATGCCCCTGCCGTAGCCCTGCAGGGTGGCAAACCTGTACACATTCCCCTGCAGTATCCCGGCTTCCGGCCCGATTGGGAGGCAATCCGCAGCAGCATAAGCTCCCGCAGCAGGCTTATCATCATCAACAGCCCGCACAACCCTACCGGCAGCGCATGGCAGCCCGACGACCTGCTGCAGCTGGAGCAACTCGTACTGCAGCATAAGCTGCTGGTGCTCTCCGACGAGGTGTACCAGCACCTGATCTACGATGGGCAGGAACACCAGAGTGTTTTATCAAGACCCGAAATCAGGAAAAATGCTGCAGCGGTATTCTCCTTTGGCAAAACTTTTCATGCCACAGGCTGGAAGGCAGGTTATGTGGTGGCTCCGGAGGCTTTTACTGCCGAAATAAGAAAGGTGCACCAGTACCTTACCTTCAGCACCCACACCCCTACCCAGCTGGCACTGGCAGATTACATGCAAAAACCTGAAAACTATGAGCACCTGCCAGAGTTCTATCAGCAGAAACGCGATCTTTTTCTGAAACTTTTAAAAAGCAGCAGTTTTAAACCACTACCTTGCGATGGCACCTATTTTCAGTTATTAGACTATAGCGGTATCAGTAATAAGCCAGATCTGGAAATGGCCCAGTGGCTAACAGTAGAAAAAGGCGTTGCAGCCATACCCATTTCAGTCTTTTACGTAGATAAACAGGATCATTGCCTGCTAAGGTTTTGTTTTGCCAAGCAGGAAGAAACACTGCGTAAAGCAGCCGAACTATTATGCAAGATTTAAGCATCACCCTTATTCAAACAGAGCTGTATTGGCAGGAACCCAGTGCCAATCTGGCGGCGCTGGAAGAAAAAATCTGGCAGATTAATAGCGAAACGGATTTGATTGTGCTCCCGGAAATGTTCACAACCGGCTTTACAATGGATGTAAAGGAACATGCCGAGCCTATGAACAGCCGCACTTTCCGCTGGATGAAGCAGCTGGCAGCACAAACCGGGGCAGTGGTTACCGGCAGCTATATTGTGCAGGAGGGCGGAAAATACTACAACCGCCTCATCTGGATGCAGCCCGATGGTGAGTACCAGCATTACGATAAGCGCCACCTGTTTCGCATGGCTAATGAGCATGACTACTTTAGCCCCGGACAAAAGCCAATTATCTGCGAATGGAAAGAATGGCGCATTTGCCCACTGATCTGCTATGACCTGCGCTTTCCGGTCTGGAGCCGCAATCGTGTACGTGCGGATGGTGATCTCTCCTATGACCTGTTGCTGTATGTAGCTAACTGGCCTGCTGCCCGCGTAGATGCCTGGAAAATTCTGCTACAGGCCCGTGCGGTAGAAAACCTCTGTTATGTAGCAGGTGTGAACCGCGTTGGCATAGATGGTAAAGGCATAGACTATAACGGATATACCTCTCTGATCAACCCCAAAGGCGAGGTGCTGTACCAGGAGCAGCGGCGCCAGTACATCTGCACCCAAAAGATCAGTGCCTCGGAGCTTAGAGAATTCAGAGGCAAGTTTCCAGCTCAGATGGATGCCGATAGCTTTACCATCAGCTAAAAAGCTCTTCCAGTACCTTTTTAAGCTCCTGTTCCTGCAGGTTATGGTAAAAATACTCTGCTGCGCCTGCCTGCATCATTTTCTGAAGCAGGGGCTGCTCTCCCTGCAGGGCCATCAGCAAACGAGGCGGCTTCACCTTTAAAACGCGGTTGAAGAAAGTAGTAAGGCCGGTAATAGGTGGCTCGCCAGCTGCCCCTGCCCCACCAGCCGGAACTGCCGGCGTTACAACAGCATCCGGCACTCCTTTTGCAGAGGTGGCAGGAATCATGCCCGCTGGTGCTCCTGCAGCCACCACAACAATGGCAGCCCGCTGGCTCTGCTTTAGGAGCTCTATAGCATACTGCCTGATGCTTTCTTCTGAAAAATTATCGAACTCGAAAGTTGTAATACCAGTTACCTGCTGCTTTAGCTCCTCTATTAATGGAACGCTGTAAGCTGTAGGTGCTTCTGCCGCAATACGGATGTATATCAGTGATTTTATCATCTTACAATCAGCAATCGCTTTACTTTCCGCTCCCCTGCAAAACGAGCCTCTACCAGGTACATGCCCTCCGCCAGCTGTGGCTCCCACTCCAATACCCTGCTTCCATCGGTTTCCCATTGTGCAATTAGCTGCCCAAGTACACTCATTACCCTTATTTGCGCAGGGGCATTTGTTTTGATTTTAACAATGGTGGCATAAGCCGGGTTAGGATACACGCGCAGCTCAAAGTTTTGCTCATCTACCGGTGGCGGCAGCGCCTGCCCGTTGCGCAGCAGCACCAAACCTCCGCCCATTTGCCCTACCACCAGCGCCGGTACTTCTGCGGCCCATAAATGCGCCAGCACCGGCCAGCTTTTATCGCCCAGGCGAGCGCCAAAAGCCAAATCACCTGCCTCCACTGTTATTGCTTCTGCCCCTGCAGCTGTAGCATTGGCAGCTAAAAAGGAATAGAGTATACGCACATCGCCGGTGGCATCGGATACAACTAAATCGGGCTGGCCATTGCCGTCGGCATCTCCAACAGAGGGAATAAGGTGGCGCCGTACATTATCCAGCGCAAAGCCTTTATAGGCAGCATTGCTTAGCTCAAAAGCGGGTGCTGCCAGCGTGCCTGTATTTGTATAAAGGCGCAGGCTGCCATCGAACCTGCCGGCAAGTATATCCAGCAAACCATCGCCTGTTACATCGTAATAAAACGGATAATCTAAAACTGTAATCGGAACAGCCAGCTCCTGCACATCAGAAGTATTGAGCTGCAGTGGCATGCCTGCTGCGGCAGTATTCAGGTACACAAGTGTACGCACCTTGTTTGCAGCACTGCTGTACACCGTAAGCAGCAGATCAGGAGCACCGTCCCGGTTATAGTCTGCAAACTGCGGCTGCAGGTACTGATGTTTTGCTGCTGAAAGACCTAAAAAGTCAGCTTCTTTTAAGTGAAAGGCTGGTGCACCTGCGCTGCCTGTGTTTTCGTACAGCTGCAGCTTTGCATAATAGCCATCGGCATTAAATTGACCCCTGTTTCCCAGCAGCAGATCCAGATCACCATCGGCGTCTATATCAATAAAGGAAGGACGTGCTTCCTCGCCTGCATCCAGCTGCTGTGCTTGCAGAAAGTCTTTTTGGGCAAGGGCATAACCACCGCCGGGCTGTTGCTCATAAAGCCACAGCGATTGTCCGTAATTCAGCTGAGAGCCGGCGTTTTTCAGGTTTGTTGATACCAGTATATCATCTCCCAGTGCATAGGCCGCCGGAAATGGAAAATCGGTAGCAGTAGCTGCGCCGGGGAGCTTCGTATCAAATGAATTAAATACAGGTGCGGCAGCAGTTCCTACATTGGGCAGGTAATAGAGGTAGTTACATTCTTCGTCGCCCAGCAGCAGGTCTGGCACGGCATCTCCGTTCAGGTCCTGCCAGAGCAGACTTTTACCACCAGCATGCAGGGGGCGTTGTGAGGCTCTTCCGCCTTCATCATCGGGGCAGGCGGCATAGTTAAATGCCAGTTCTTTGCAGGCACATTCGGTAAGCCCACCCCAGTGGCGGTCGGCCAGCTCAAAAACCAGCGTATCGGTACGGCCAAAGTTTTCTACGCCTACATTCTTATACCAGCGAATAGTGCCGCTGCCCGAGGGATCGAAAGAAGCGATGTCTATATCGCCATCACCGTCGGTATCTGCAATAAGAGGCACATCGCCGCTGTTTACCAACAGGTTTACAGTAGCGTTGCTGCCCGGGTACTCCAGGAGCTGGTAAGCAAGACGCCAGGCAGCAGGCTGACCGGCGGCAGCAGTATTTTCAAACACCCGCACCCCTGCCGGTGTGGAGGTAAAAAGATCTTCCCGGCCATCGCCATTATAATCCCTTAACAGCAGCCAGTTTGTGATATCCTGAGGAAAGCGAAAACGCTCCTGCGGCAACCATACCCAACCCTGGGCCGTTTGTGCAAACACCTGCACTTGTGAACTGCCGCGGTCAAAAAGCACCAATTCTGGTTCGCCGTTGCCGTTTACATCGGCAAAACTGGCTTGTACAGCATTAAGCCCCCCGGCCCAGGGCATTTGCAGGTTTTCCTGCCCTACTGATACCGGCACCCCGGTTTCGTAACGGTAGGCCTGTCCCCCGCTGCTAAAAGGGGTTAACAAAAGAGCAAAAAAAAGGCTTAGCAGGTAAAAGTTGTGCTGCATCTTGCCAACTTAAATTTTTAACATCAATTTACCATAAAAAGAACGAAACATATGCCCAATACCATATCTATTCCTGACATCTATAAAAAATACCTGGAGTGCAGCAGCGTTAGCACCGACACCCGCAAGCTGCCCAAAAACTGCTTTTTTGTAGCACTCAAGGGCCCAAATTTTGATGGCAACGTTTTTGCTGAAGATGCCTTAAAGAAAGGAGCCAAATATGTGGTGGTAAGCGACCCTGACCTGGCAACTACAGATGGCTGCCTCTACGTGGAAGATACGCTGCTGGCCCTGCAGCAGCTGGCTAACCACCACCGCCACCAGCTTAGCATTCCTGTTATTGGCATTACCGGCTCTAATGGCAAAACCACTACCAAGGAGCTTGTAAACGCAGTACTGAAGCAGAAGTTTAAGTGCTATGCAACCGAAGGTAACCTTAACAACCACATTGGGGTACCCCTTACGCTGCTGAATGCACCTAAGGATAGCGAAATACTGGTGGTGGAAATGGGAGCCAACAGGCCTAACGATATTGGCGAACTATGCCAGATAGCAGAACCTACCCATGGCCTTATTACCAACATTGGCAAGGCACACCTGGAAGGTTTTGGTGGTGCCGAAGGAGTACTAAAAGCCAAAAGCCAGCTGTACCAGTGGCTTGTGGAGCACAAAGGTACTGTTTTTATCAACTCCAGAATGGAAGTGCTGCACAACATGGGTAAACGCTTTGAGCACCCGGTATACTACCCCGAAAAAGATGATTTTTACCACTGCGAGATCGTTTCTGCCGATCCTTTTGTAACGCTTACTGCTGAAAACGGGGATAAGGTAAAAACAAACCTGATGGGCATGTACAACTTTGAAAATGTTGCAACGGCGCTTTGCATTGGTAAATTCTTTGAAGTACCCGATAAGAAAGCCAATGAGGGAGTAGCAAAGTATGTGCCGGGCAACAACCGCTCACAGATCGTTGAAAAAGGCAGCAACTATATTATTTTAGATGCCTACAACGCCAACCCTACTTCCATGAAAGCGGCCATAGAAAACTTTGCCCTCTTACAGCGTCCACACAAAGTGCTGATTGTTGGCGATATGATGGAGCTGGGCGAGGACAGTGTGAAGGAGCATCATGACCTGGGCCGACTGATTGCCAAGTATGATTTTGACAAGACCATTTTTTGCGGCATTCACATTATACCCGCGCTGGATAATAATTCCGAAGGTATTCATTTTGAAACCCGTGATATGCTGCTGAATTACTTAAAGAAGAAAAAATTCGAGAACACCACCTTCCTGATCAAAGGCTCCCGCAGCATGGGGCTGGAGGCATTAGTTGATTTATTATAGCGCTATGGTTGATACCGCCTATGTTCTGGACTTTCTCTCCCGGCTGGCAGAGAACAACAATAAAGAGTGGATGGATGCCCACCGCTCTGATTATCAGCAGGCACGAAAGCATTTTAAGGCGCTAACCTCACGGGTACTGGATGGATTAAAGGAAAGGGACGAAAGCCTGCTCCATGTACGGCCGGAAGACTGCATGTTCAGGATTAACCGCGATGTACGCTTCAGTGCCGATAAAGTACCCTATAAAAACTGGATGTCCGCTGCCATTGCAGAAGGGGGCCGCCATGCGCCACTGGCGCACTACTATTTCCACTTGCAGCCTGGCAACGAGAGCATCGTTGCCGGGGGCATGTACCTGCCTCCGCCCGATCAGCTGCGGAAAATAAGGCAGGAGGTAGATTATAATGCTGCTGATTTAAAGAAAATTGTTGATGAGCCCGGCTTTCAGAAAACTTTTGGCCCCATACAGGGTGAGAAACTGCAAAGGGCACCCAAGGGCTTCCCTGCGGACCACCCTAACCTGGAGCTCCTGAAATTAAAAAGTTTTTTGGCTATGCGTACCTTTAAAGATGAGGAAGTAAGGTCGCAGGATTTTCCCGACAAGCTGCTGAATGCCTTTACTAGCGTTCAGCCCTTTGTGGAGTACCTGAATGTGGCGGTGTCCTGATCAGCGCTGGATGTAGAGTGTGTCGCGTGTTACCGAAATAGCGGTAAACACGCCTGTGCTTTCACCTGTGAGATTAGACTCCAGGTTAGCCGGCTGGGCAAAAGGATTATAGTTTGCATCATAAGCTTTTTTCAGGCTCTGGATAAAATCGTAATGATTTTTGTCCAGCCGGTATACACTCACGTACAGCTGGTCTCCGAACATTTCTACCTGGTGCCCGGTGGTTATTTTTAAAGTACCCCCTTCTGCCTTAACGTCTGTCCATAAACCATCGAAATGGCCCCAGGGGGGACTGCCGTCCAGGTGTAACATGACCCGGTAAAAATCTTCTGTGGCCGGGTTATCTTCTACCTCAAGTTGCAGGGAAACTTTGTCTCCGGCATCCAGCAGGTAATCGATTTTTTTGAGTGCCGGTCTGGGCAAAAAGTTTGCTGTGCCGCGGGCAATTTCTTTTTCGTTATTCCAAACAATCATTTCCCAGCTTGTTCCTTCCTGGTAGCTGATGGTATCTTCTGAATAGTAGTTATAAGAAACACGGCGTACACTATCTACCACCAGCTTGTTTACCAGGTTAATAGACCTGCCCTCATTGTGCAGTCTTATCTGTAAACCATTTTCGGCGGCAGCCTCCAGATCATCAAAATATCCAAGGCTTTTGGTTGCCAGCGCCCTTGCAGGCTGCCCTGGTTCCAGGTAACATTCAATCAGGGTTACCGGCGTATGTTCAGGAAGGTCAATGTCTACCTCTTCCTGCATACTGCATGCAGCTATAAGAGCAATTGGCACCATACATAACAAAGAACGTATTGGAGCCATAGGTTAAAACTTATAATTGAAACTTATTGAAGGTAAAACCGGAAAAAGCGAAACTTGTCTTGCTACCAGCTTTAAATCTTTTCTTTTTTCCTGCGGCAAGCGCTCAAAGTACATAAAGTACACATTCCGGCGGTTATAAGCATTATAAACGCCCAGGTTAATATCTGCCTCTCCCCAGCGCGGCTTCAGTTTGTAGGTTAGGCCAACGTCCATCCGGTGGTAGGCCGGCATCTGAAAATTGTTGCGCTCGGTGTACAGTGGCACCAGTTTGGATAAAGATGCCTGCTGCCCCTGCACATAAAACCTGCCAGGCGGCAGTGTGGTGAGCGAGCCGGTGCCGTACACCCAGGTCAGGCTGGCCTCCAGCCTTTTTCCCAGCTGCTGGCGCATTACAACGCTTATGTCGTGGCGCCTGTCGTGGGCTGCCATATATGGGTTACCGCCATTGATTTCATCAAACTTACGCCAGGTCCAGCTAAGGGTGTAGCCAATCCAGCCTGTGGTTTTACCTTTAACCTTCTCCAGGTAAAACTCATTGCCATAGGCCCAGCCCCTGCCAAAGATGAGGTCTTCGGTTACATTGGGGTTGCCGTACATTTCTGCTCCATTCCTGAAATCGATCTGGTGGAGCATATCCCGGTAATACAATTCGTTAGAGAACCTCCAGGCCCTACCTAATTCAGTATGCAGCCCAAGGGCATACTGGGTAGCCAGCTGCGGCTTAATAACTCTGTTAGAGGGATACCAGAAGCTGGTAGGCAGGGAGGTTGCAGAGCTGTTTACCAGGTGCACATACTGGTAAGCCTGGCTGTAGCTGGCTTTAAGGGCCAGCTTTCTGGCGGCCTGCCACCGTAGGCTCATGCGGGGCTCAAGGCCTACCTTGCCATGCTTTAGTGCAGAAAAGCCCGTAATCCGCAAACCGCCCTCTACGCCCACACGCTTGCTTATTTCCCATTCATCAGAAATATAAACGGCACCCTCATAGGCGGGTATTTCGTCTGTATTCTTTGATTTAAGCATTAGGGCATCAGTATTTTCTTTTTCCTGGATGCGCAGTACATTAAAGCTGTGCCTGGATAAGGCTGCACCAAAGGTTACATAATGCCTGTTACCAAGGTCAAGGGAGAAATCTGCAGCAGCATTAAGGTCAAAAATTCCGGAGCCGGCTGTTTGCGACAGATTTTCTATGTTATTTCTGATCTGGTAATTATATTCTGTGGCCGACACAGAAAACCTGCTGCTGAACTTTTCAGAAAACAGGTGCCGCCACTGCAGAATACCTGCTTTATTCCCCCAGAGAAAATCGAAAGAAAAGCGATCGTCATTGAAAAAAAACTTATCACTGCCCTGGTAAAAAGTAAAACTTAGCTCATCGTCTTTGCCTGGCTTAAAAAATAACTTGGCATTGAGGTCGTAAAAGTAATAATCAGGAATTGGCTGGTATTCCGGATCATCAGCCATAGATCTGTTAATACTGCGCGTAATAACATCAAAATAAGTTCTGCGGCCAGATACCATCCAGGAGAGCTTGTCTTTTACCAGCGGCCCCTCCAGGGTAAGCCTGGAGCTGATCAGGCCTGTGCCGCCAGATCCTTTAAATTTCTTCAGATCCGGATTTTTCAGGCCAATATCAAGCACAGAAGATAAACGCCCCCCAAACCTGGCAGGAAAGCTACCCTTGTACAGGCTTACATCTTCGAGCAAATCGCTGTTAAATACACTGAACATCCCGAACAGGTGTGAAGGATTGTAGATGCTCACACCATCCAGCAACACCAGGTTCTGATCCGACTGACCACCACGCACATAAAACCCGCTGTTACCTTCGTTACCGCTTTGCACACCCGGCTTAAGCTGCAGTGTTTTTATAAGATCTGTTTCGCCCAGCATGCCTATGGACTTCTGCACATCCTCTGGCTTAAGATAGGTAACGCTGGTAAGATTGCTGGTGTATGCAGTTTGTTCAACGCTGGCCTCTACCACCAGTGCCTCCATTTGCTCCTGCTCGGGAAGCAGGCGTACCTTTAACATTAAGGTAGTGTCTGCATTAAGTTTTAAACGGAGGTGCTGCTTTTGATAACCCACAAAGGAGACTTGCAGCTGGTATTCACCTGCAGTTAGCTCCTGAAACGTAAAACCCCCTTTGGCATCGGTAACGCTTCCCTGTAAAGAATTGATGAAGACTGTTGCGCCCGGCAGCAACTCCCCTGTATTTGCATCCAGTACTTCACCATTAATTTTACAAGACTGCGCCCAGATATTTGCCGAAGAGAGAGAGAAAATTAGCAGACCAAAAAATACTCTTAGCATATAAAGCCCATGTCTTGTTCTTTATACCGTTTGCAGGCATAAAAGGTTGCACGGTTCGTCTATACTAATGTTACAACAATTATTGTAATTCTGCAAGAAGTTACCAGTCAAAGAACTCTTCTTCCGCTGGTTTAACTACATCCTCGGTTTTCCGGCCTTTGTTTTTAAAAACTTCTTTCAGCTCTTCTTTTTCTTTTTTGATATCGGTTACAATTTTCTCTTTCACCGCATAGGTATCGTAGCCAATCTTGTAATCATCGGTAGTACCGTAAATCCTTACGAAGAGATGTGGAGCGCCTGCTTCGGGACGTACGGCAGAAGGGGGCATCTGCTCTTTTTTACCGGTGAGCACGGCCTTCAGGGGCACCTTTACACTGTAATCGATTTGCTGACTAAAGGTATGGGTGCCGGTTATGGTAACGGTTGTGATATCTGATTCTATGGTTGTGGATGGCAGGTAAATGGTTTCGTTCCGGACACTCACTTTGCTGTTGATGTTGGAGAAACTAATATCGGCCAGGCGTTTTTCATTGATAAAAGCGGAAAGGGCCTGCATAGGCTCAAAGCCTTTCAGCTGTCCGTTCGTGATAAGCATATCCGAATCTACAATAAGCTTTTCATAGCGGAACCGCAGCTTTTTATCAAACTCCATGCTGGTGCTTACATTGGCACTGATCTTACCCTGCAGGTGGCGGTCTGCCAGAAAGTCCTGACTGAAGTTATGGAAAACATAAAACACACTGTCGGCATTAATGCCATCAAAACGGGCTTTGGCAGTTACAATAACATCTTTGGCCCTGCGGGCATCCACATGGCCGTTTAGCTGCATTTTACCACCTGCCGCCGATAAGCGCGCGCCTTTTACATAAGCAACGCCTTTTTCAACCACCAGCTCTCCGGCTATGTCTTTAGCCCTGAAGCGGTCGAAGTGCAGGCGCTTTACCTGGCAGTTGAAGTACAGGTTCAGATCGGGCCTGATGTCGAAAGCATAATATTTTTCGCCCTCCGGCAGTGGTGCCGAGGCCTGCAGGGTTTTGCTTTCTGTTGCTTTGGCATCTGCCAGCAGTTCATCGAGGTTCAGGAAATCGGACTGCAGGTCTGCCTCGATGGCAATAGGCTGATTCTCCAGCAGGAGGTAAGCAAAAATATTTTTGAACAAGCCATTTATTACAAAATGGCTGCTGCCTGCATTGCCGCTAAGGTTGCTTAGGGCCAGGTCCTGGTTACGGAAAATAAGGCTGCCATTTAAACCTTTGAAAGGGTAGGGAGCTCCCTGCCGCTGAAATTTCAGCTCGCGCAGCACCACTTCGCCTCCGGCCTGTATTCTTTGCAGGGTACTGCTTTGCTTAAGGTCCTGCAGGCGGCCTTTAAACTCCATGTTAACCTTTAGCAAACCCCCTGCATTGCTCACGCCTTCTATGGGGTAAAAGTGAAGCAGAGAATTTGCATCGAGCTCTGAATCGGTTCTGAAAGAAAGGTAGTAATCATCGAAGTTACTAAGGGTAAAGGAACCGCGGACCGGCCTGCCATTGAGGCTGGCCTCCAGCTTATCTACCCGCAGCACCGATGAGGCGGCAGAGCGCTTGCTGCCATTGCTAAAACTTCCGCGCAGCTCTATTTTCTCGAGTGCCTGCTTATAATCGGGGTGGTAAAAGGAGGCATCATCTGTTTTAAAATCTACTGCAATTTCGGGTATTTCCTTACTGCTAGCCAGGCCTTTTACAGTTCCCTTAAACCACACATCGCCTTTGCTGCGGTAGTTGCGCACAGAGCTGGTAAAAGCAAGGGGTAGTATGGCTTCTATGGTTTGAAAATCTGCTTTTTTAGCTTCCAGGGTTAAGTCTAGGCGGGTGGTGCCGCTGGTACCTACTGTGCCCTCCAGCCAGAAATCAGAATCCTGCACCAGCAGGTTAGTAGGGGCAAAGCGGAGCTCTCCGCTTGCGTTGTTAAATGTAAACTGGCTGCTAAGCTCCACAGGCTGATTCCGCAGATAGGCATCGTTACTAACCAGCAGGCTATCGGTGTGCAGGTTACCTTTGAGCTCAATGCTATAGACAGGTCCGTCTATGCCAAGGCCTGCCCGCAGGTATTTTGCCAGCAGCTTATAGTGCTGTTTGTTTTGCTTATCGGCATAATGCAGGCGTACATTTTCCAGCTTTATGCTGTTAAGGTCAAAACGCAGGCTTTGCTCCGGATTTGAGGGCTCATCGTCGGGTTGCTCAATGATGGTATAGTTTACCTCTCCATTGGCTTTAACTTTCAGAAACACTTCTGCATTCTGGAGCTGAATTTCGCGGATGCGGTATTTTTTCCGAAGCAGGTCAAAAAGGCTGAAGGAGCAATGAATGTGTCCTGCAGTTGCCAGGGGTTCGTCACTGCCTTCATAAGATTCTTTGATCCACACATTCTCGAAGGTTACTGCCGCGTGGGGAAAGGTAGAGAAGAGGGATACTGATATTTTTTCGGCTTTTACAGGCGTTTTAACATAGCGGTTTGCCTGTTGCACAAACATGGCCACAATTTCATCCTGGTAAACGTGTACCAAGGTAAAGGCAGCCAGTACCAGCAGTAGCAGTACCAGCACCATCGAAAGGAAAATTTTAGCCAAGCGCCTGAGCATAAAGACAAAGGTAGTGGTTCTTAGGCGAAAAAAATCTTATAATCTTGCTAAAGAGATAACGTGCTTGTGCGTAAGAAATCGTCTGCCTGGAAAATATTTTTATTTTTTTGAAATAGACTATTTGCGTATACAGAATCCTTTGTTAGTTTTGCATTCCCTTTCGGGGAAACAAAAATGGGAGCATAGCTCAGCTGGTTCAGAGCATCTGCCTTACAAGCAGAGGGTCACAGGTTCGAATCCTGTTGCTCCCACAAAACATCAACCAAAAGGGTTGATTGGAAAAAGACAGAAAAATTACCTTGGGAGCATAGCTCAGGCTGCGCGCCCCGGCTGGTTTAGAGCATCTGCCTACGCGGCCCGGCCTTACAAGCAGAGGGTCACAGGTTCGAATAAGTGTTTGAAGATAAAATAATGGGAGCATAGCTCAGCTGGTTCAGAGCATCTGCCTTACAAGCAGAGGGTCACAGGTTCGAATCCTGTTGCTCCCACCATTAAAAGGACGAATAGGAGAAATCTTTTTCGTCCTTTTTTTTGTGCTTACTGCCCAATTAAAATTTGAAATTGCATCACTGGCACGTACTCTGCAGCCAAGCTGCTATAAAAAGGAATAGCTTAGTTGGAAGCACATCTCAGTTGGTTCAATGCATCTGCCTGCGCGGCCCCGCCTTACAAGCAGATGGTCACAGCCGGGTGGCCGGTGCCATTCGAATCCTGTTGCTCCCACCACCAAAAGGACGAATTGGAGAAATCAGATTTGTCCTTTTTTTATTTCAGGCGTTGTCTTTTTTAGCTGAATCGGCTTTGCCTGTATGCTCCAGCACTGTTTGATAGTGCTCAACGACTGGGAAAGGATCATAGTAGTGGTGCAGCAGGGCTTTCCATTCCTGGTACTCTGCTGATTGCCTGAAGCCTACTGTATGATCCTCCAGGCTTCTCCATTCTACCAGCAGCAGGTATTTATTCTCCTGTTCAATACATTTTTGCAGGCTATGCTTCAAATACCCGTCAATAGCACTGATGTATTTTCCAGCTTTTGCAAAATCTTTCTCAAACTGATGCGCTAACTCCTTTTTCACCTGGAGAAGTGCCACTTCTAAAATCATATCTTAAATCTTAAACAGTTTAATGAGTCTCTCTCGCAGGCGTACATAATCAATCAGATGTGACTGTACCTAGAGACTAGTTTATCCAGCTGGTTGGAGATATTACCTTCAACAACTCCCCCATGGTAGCAAACTATTTTATCAATCTCCAGCTGCTGCAGCTTTTTTACTGATGCTATCGCACGCTGCAAATCCAGGGTATAATGCGGATTGGCAATCTCCAATTCACCACTTTCAACAACCAGGGCATCTGCTGCAACCAGTATTTTAGGCGCTGCCACATAGATAGAGATATGCCCGGGCATATGGCCTGGGGTATTAATAATGCTGATCCCCCTGAAAAAAGCCGGCTCCTCATCTTCAGAGAAGGTCTGGTCAACTTCAACAGTTTTAACAGTTCTTAATATTTCCTGAAAATACAAGGCTCCCTGCTTTTGCTCCTCCGGAAGTGTGGGATACATATCTTCCGCCTGTTGCAGTCTTAGCGACTTCTCCTTTCCACTGATATAATTTGCCTCAATTTCGGATGCGTAGACTTTTAGGGAAGGGTACTTAGCCTTGAGCTCATACAGCCCCCCATATGGTCTACATTATGATGTGTTATAATAATACCGCTAAGCGTTTGAGGGGAAATGTCATGGAGCCTGGCTGCGGCTTCTATCTTAGGCATAAAGCCTGCATAGCCACATTCAATCAGTATGGCTTTGTACCCATTCCTTAATATAACAGGATAAATAGCTTCTTCTTTTCCATTAAAGCTAAATGGGACTTCCAGTATATCTACCGCTACATTCATTCTGATAGGCTGGTCAATTTATACGGTCTGTTCTGCAAATGTAAATAGTGTTTGAGCTTATTTATTTGGGTAGTTCCATGTGCAGGATGGGGTAAGGCTTCCCCATTGCATCGAGCGCCGATCGTGCTACGGTTCTGAAGCCCAGGTGCTCATAAAATCCCACCGCCTGCTGATTATCCTCGTTTACATCTACGCTGGTTGCATCCATTTCCTGGAGCGCATGCATTAGCAGCATTTTACCAATGCCATGCCCCCGTACATCGGGATGAATGAACAGCATTTCTATTTTTTTCTCAGCAACACCTAAAAATCCAACGATCTTTTGATGCTCATTCCTGATGCAATGTAGTGCTACTGCCTTCAGGTATTCATGCAGTATCAGTGGTTTATAGGAGGCTATGGCTGCCTCATCTAAAAAAGTGTGGGTTGCCCGTACAGAAGCTTCCCAAAGCTCAACTACTTCAGGATATTCTGCTGCGTGAACTTTGTCGATGTGATAGTGCGCTGATTTCATTCCACATAAAGAAAAGAAGCCTCGTTCGCGCCAGTTTGGCATGGCAAAGGCTTCTACTAATTTCTTATTAACCGGACAGGCTTCAGGATCTTTTCGCTTTTACCTGGCTGGCACTAATTTGTTTTCCTTTGTTTCCCCAGCTGTTCAGGATGTAATTCATCACATCGGCCACCTCCTCATCGCTAAGGTGGCTTTGCGGAGGCATTACACCGTTGTACGTAACACCATTTACTGTGATCTCACCACTAACACCATGAATGGTATGGTGTATGGCCCTTTCGGGATCTGCCAGCAGATAGTCGGACTTTGCCAGTGGAGGAAATGCCCCTGCTATTCCTTCTCCTTCCATCATATGGCAGGAAACGCAGTTGGCGGTATAGATCTGCTCACCTCTTTTGATGCTCTCCTGCAGGCCATTATCCTGCTGCAGAGAAAAAGAGGTGGCTACTACAGAAACAGCTAGTGAGGCCAGGAGTAATTTCATTGGCAGTTTATACATACACAGTCTCACTACTAAACTTCATCCAGGTTTATGGGTAATTTTCTGATCCTTTTGCCGGTGGCACTAAACACAGCATTAGCCAGGGCAGGTGCCACAGGTGGCAGGCCGGGCTCTCCCACACCACCGGGATGCTCATTATTTTGCATGATGTGGACCTCCACCTCAGGCATTTCATTGATGCGCAACATGCGGTAGTTGTGGAAATTGCTCTGCTGTACTTTTCCCTCTTTAAAGATAATTGGATCTTTGATAGCCGCCGTAAGTCCCATTACAATATTTCCTTCTGTCTGGGCGCGTATGGTATCGGGATTTACAAAAGTGCCGCAATCTATTACGCTCACAACTTTCTCCACCCGTAATTTACCTTCTTTGTTACGCCCCATAAAAAGCGCATGTGCCACAATACTACCAAAAGATTTGGCAATGGCGCAACCTTTCCCTTTACCCGCCGGCAGCTTAGCAGCCCAGCCTGACTTTTCCTTTAATGCTTCCAGTACTTTGCGGTACCTGGAGTCGGCCTGGCTCATCTCAATGCGCATATCCAGCGGATCTTTGCCATTCATGTGGGCCAGCTCATCGACAAAAGATTCATGCCCGAACATGCTGGCAGAGGCATATACGGATCTCCACCAGGCGATGGGTATACTTGTTTTTGCCAGCACAAAGCTGGTTTTATAGTTAGCGACCTGGTAGGGAGAATCATGCTTGCTGATTCCCTCCATTGCCCAGGCATCGGGGGTGTTTTCCTTTAGCCCATTCCAGAGCTGCCCCTGTATGCTGGGCGCTACAATTTTATGATGCAGCGCAAGCACTTTCCCTTCCTTGTCAACTGCTCCTTCCATTCTGCTTACGCTGGCAGAACGGAAAGGCCCCTGCAGGGTATCATCCTCACGGGTCCACACCACTTTGATGGGTGCTTTCAATTCGCGCGAAAGATAGGCTGCTTCCAGAATATAGTCGGTAAAAGCTTTACGGCCAAAACCACCCCCCAGAAAAGGCACATGGATGGTTACCTTCTCATAGGGAATGCCAAGGTATTCGCTCACTGCTCTTACAGCACCATCGGGACCTTGTACAGGCGCCCATATTTCACATTCTCCCTCACGCACATGCACCAGGGCATTTTCGGGCTCCAGGGGGCTATGTGCCAGGAAAGGCGTTTCGTAATCGGCGGTATGTTTTTTGGAGGCCTGCTCCAGCACCGTGCTAAATTCCGGCGCCTTGTCATGAACAGCCCCTTCCTGCCCAGCCAGTTCATGTAAGCTGGCTATAAAAGCATCAGAGTCTACCTCTTTTTCTGCACTTGTATCCCATTCTATTGCCAGCTTTTTTCTTCCTTCCAGTGCACCAAAATATGTATCGGCAATAACGGCCACGCCCTCAAATTTTCTGGCAAAAAAGGGCCTTTCAGACTTTAATACATGTTTAACACCTTTTACTGTTTTGGCTTTGCTATCATCAAAGCTTAACAGCTTACCAGTAATGGTTGGGCAGCGCTCAATAGAAGCATACAGCATGCCAGGCACTTTCATATCCATACCGTAAACCGCGGTGCCATTAACTTTTAGCGGAACATCTGGTTTTGGAACAGGCTTGCCTATCCATTTAAATGCTGTAGCAGCTTTTAGCTTTGGCTCTGCAGGAACCGGCAGTTTGCTGGCCGCTTCTATCAGCTCACCATAGCCTAAACTTTTGCCTGTGGCAGTGTGAAGTACCCTGGCATTGGCCGTACTGCATGCTGCTACAGGTACTCCCCATTGCCGGGCGGCAGCCGTTATTAACATTTCCCTGGCTGCAGCACCTGACTTTCGCAGGGTATTCCACGAGCCCCTGATGCTGCTGCTGCCGGCAGCCAGCTGGTCGCCAAACTTTTTCTCACCTACTGATGATTTGATGGTGATGGTAGCCGGATCTACATCCAGCTCCTCGGCCACAACGGTGGGAATAGATTGCCAGGTGCCCTGCCCCATATCGGGCTTATGGCTGATAATGGTGATCTTTCCTGATTGCTCAATGATGATGAAAGGATTTATCTCTATGCCTTTCAGGGCTTCCAGCGTCATGTTCTGCAGCGGGGGCATTTTTTCACCTACAGCCTCCAGGGCAGCTGCCGGAAAACCAAGTGCCAGAAAAATACCGGTGGCAGAACTCCTTTTCAAAAAGGTTCTTCTTGAAACTCCCTTAGTTGATTTCATGCGTCATCATATTAGCGGCCAGATGAATTGCTTTTCTTACGCGTGGATAGGTGCCGCAGCGGCATAAATTTCCCTGCATGGCCAGGTCTATATCCTGGTTAGTGGGCTTTTGGTTCTTGCTTAGAAGTGCTACAGCAGACATAATCTGTCCAGACTGGCAGTAGCCGCATTGCGGAACCTGCAGTTCTATCCATGCCCGCTGCACCGGATGGGAGTTATCCTCACTGATGCCTTCAATGGTTGTAATCTTTTTGCCAACCGCCGCCGATACAGGAAAAGTACAGGATCTTATAGCAGTACCCTCTAAGTGAACAGTACAGGCGCCACACTGAGCCATACCACAGCCAAACTTGGTGCCCGTCATGCCGAGGGTATCCCGTATTACCCAAAGCAATGGCGTTGCGGGTTCTGCCTCAACCGTTAGGCTCTTTCCGTTGATGCTTAACTTATATTCTGCCATAAAACTTGTATTAATCCTAATCAATATAGTGATTTACTGCTATATCAGTAGCGTTGGCAGTTAGTTTTTTATGAGCGGCAAATAATAAGGAAGAGTAGTGGCATCTGCCAGGTTCTGAAGTATCATCTGAAGTATCAAAAGCATAGTACTTAGTATATAAACAGCGGTGACACGTTTATATATCATTGGTTTCCAGGGTTTAATTGTTAAACAAACTTGATAATCGCAAAAGAACAAAAGGTGGCCGTCATAACCTTGCACTCCTGTTTTCAGTTAATATAGGGTACTTAAATGTTACTATTATCGCTACTCATAAATCAATCGGACACTATATATGGCTCCCCATTAAGTGGTTGCTGTATATAATTGGAGGCTTATTAGGCCTGCTCGTGCTTATTATTATCCTGTTACAAATACCTGCAGTACAAACCAAAGTCACCCAGAAGGTTGCCGACAATTTTGCCAAGCAATGGGGCACAACTGTAAGCATTGGTAAGGTTAATATTCGCTTTTTCGAGACTGTAACCCTGCAGGACATATACATTGAAGACCTGTCGGGAGATACCCTGCTGTGGGCTGGATTTGTAAAGGCAGACATAGGTGCTTTTGCACTCCTGGATTCGCGCCTTACCCTGGATGAGGTTGCCCTGGAAGATGCTTACATCAACTTATACCGCCAGCAGGATAGCACAAAGTTTAACTATGAGTTTATTGCAGACAGCTTTGCCTCCGATACTACGGCTGTAGATACAACCAGTGCTGGTTTTGAGTTTGATCTCTCTCAGGCCAGGCTGGAAAATGTACGGCTTCGGTTTGTAGACGATTCCTCAAGCTTAAAATTAAATGTACATGCACCCTACCTGCTGGCAGAGCTGGAGACCCTGGGACTGGAGCAGCAGCATGTACGTGTCTCGAATGTTGATATTCGCGATCTAAGGGGTTCTTTCCAGCAGCTGACAGCTGCACCCGCAGAAGATACCCTTGCCACCGCCCCTGAGGTAGCCCAGGAGCTGGACTCTGCCATGCTAAACCCCAGTGGTTTTCGCATAGCAGTAGAAAATTTCGATGTTAAGAACACTGAATTCCTTTTCCAGACCAGCGACGAAACAGAACAGGGCACCATTAACTTCGAAAACCTCGACCTGCGCAACATAAATATTGGCATCAGCGATTTTTACCTGGCTGGCGATACGCTCAATGTTAGTGTAGATCAGTTAGCAGCCATTGAACAGAACAGTGGCTTTGTGCTGGAAAATTTTGCCGTAGAGGTAGCACTGGAGCTGCCCATGTTCTCAGCAACCTTAAAAGAGGTAATTACCCCGAATACCCGCATTACCGATGAGGTGAGAATAGAACAACTCTCTATTGAACCGGGGACAGATATGCTGGCCGGCCTGCAAATGTCGGCAAACCTTAGCAATGCCGTTATTGGCATGAAAGATGCCACCTATTTTACCCCCGGGCTTGATACGCTGCCAAAGCTTAGCCAGCTTAGCCTTTTGCTGGACCTGGAGGCGCGGGTGAGCGATAATGAAGCCGTAGTACCAACCCTGCATCTTAGAACTGAAGATGGCGGCCTGGTTATGAGGGCTACTGCCACAGCCAGCGGATTAAATAATCTCAATACTGTACACTTTGATGTGCAGGTGCAGGAGCTTAGCACTACCGCCAGCTATCTGCAGGAATTTGCATTTATGCCCGATCTGCCTCCTGCTGCCCGCCAGACAGGCAGGCTTAACCTGATTGCACAAGCCGAGGGCACCCCTCAGAATGTAGATGTAACAGCCCGTTTACGCAGCGGCGTAGGCCTGCTGGAAACCAACATGCTCTACCGCGCACCCACCGACAGCCGTTTTATTCTGGCAGGCAATGTAGATGCCACAAACTTTGACCTGCGCCCCTTTGTAGGCGACAGCCTGGGCCTTGGCCAGGTTACCCTTAGCAGTAAAGTGCGTGTAGATGGAAAGGGCAGCCAGATAGATGTGGAGAAATTCTCTGTGCTGGTAAAAGAACTGGAATACAACAATTACACCTATGAAGGATTGGCCGCCGAGGGCTACTTTGTAGATAGTGTAATGGAATTGGTAGCAGCCTACGAAGATCCCTATCTTAACTTCGACCTGTACGCCCATTCCGATCTGAAAGACTCCCTGCCCCTGGTTGAGGCAGAGCTAAATTTGGATAAGCTAAACATGTACCGCCTTAACCTTAGCCCCGACAGCATCATTGTTAGCACCAAGCTTAAGGCTGAAGTAAGAGGCCAGGACCCTGACCAGATTGAAGGAGTGTTAGCTTTGCGCGAAACGGAGCTTATCCGGGGCGCCAAGAGCTGGTCGCTCGACAGCCTCATCATGACCTCCACCAAAGAGCCAAGCGGGGAAAGAGATATTAACCTGGTGAGCGATTTTATGTCGGCCAGCTTAAGCGGCAAATACCTTTTCGCCAACCTGCAAAATGTAATTGACAATTTTACCAGCTACTATATTTCCGATATCAAACCAACGGAAAGCGATGTAGTTGAAAGCAGTGATGAAATACGGCTGGAAATAAAGATGTGGGATGAACCTATTATTGCCAAAGCCTTTGTGCCAGACCTTGAACTGCTCCACCCCTTAACCCTTACTGCAGAGCTGCGCGATGCCGAACGTGCCTTTGACCTGGACCTAAATGCACCAGGCATTACCTGGGCCGACTCTATTGTAATACGCAATCTGGTTGTAGATGCCACAACGGCAGATAGGGTCTTTTCTTTTGATGTTGACGCAGATCAGATAAAGGTAGGAACGCTGGCAGATATTCCCCAGTTTGAGTTAAATGGAGATTGGGCACAGGACAGCCTGCATTTTGGCCTGGGCCTTGCTCCTCAAAACGACAGCACCCACTTAGTTTTGGGCGGAGCCGTTAGATTTCAGGGCGATACCATTGCACTCGCACTTGATAAAACAGACCTCGCCCTTAAAGGACAGCAATACGAACTGGCCAATGATGCCGTGATCAGGTACGCTACGGAATACCTCTACATCAGAGACTTTGCCATCAGGCAGGGGCAACAGTTACTGGCTGTAACCACCGAAAGGGAAAGCACTCCTAATCCACTGCTCATTACCCAGATAGACCAGTTCCAGATTGCGGATTTTATGGATATACTGGGCATGGAAGACTATAAGCTTGCTGCCACCCTGGATGGCAGAATACAGCTTACACAACCCATGAACATATCTGCCATAGAAGCAGATCTGCAGATCAACAACCTGGTAGTAGATAGCCTGCTGGTGGGCGATGTGCAGATAGCAATGAACCAGGCATCTGCAGATGGCAGGATCAATACTGATATTTCACTAAAGGGTCCCGGCAATGATCTGACTGTTACCGGCTACCTCAACATGGCAGACAGCACCAATGCCATGGCCATTGATATAGACATCAATTCCTTTAAGCTGGAGCCATGGGAGCCCTTTGTAGAGGAGTTTATTACCGACGTTAGTGGCGGCCTAAATGGCAACATTGAAATAGCAGGTACCTTAAATCAGCCACGTGTAGATGGGCAGATAGGTTTTAATGTAAATAGTGCCTTCCGCCCTGCCCTCACCGGCTCACGCTACACGCTGAAGAACGAGTCCGTGTCCATCAGCAATGAAGCCATTAGCATGAATAATTTCACACTACGGGACTCCCTAAACCAGGAGCTGGTCATAAGCGGACAGGTGGCGCATCAGTTCTTTAGTGACTTCAGGTTAAATCTTGAAGTAAACTCGCAGAATTTTATGGTTGTGAGTAAGGATAGGGATTTGGATGCCCTATTCTACGGAAAACTGTTTGTCAGCACCCAGTCTACAATAACGGGCCCTATGGATGATATAGTAGTAAAAGGCAATTTGCAGGTTGGAGACAGAACAGATTTTGCCCTGGTGATGCAAACAGAAGATGCCGATGCCGGTACTGCCAGCTATATAGAATTTGTTAATACAAATGCTTTCCTGGAACAGGATACCACCTCTACAAGTGTACAGGCCGATACTTTAGGCAATGTTGCCAGCACAAGCTATTTTACTCTGAATACTTCGGTTACAGTGCCTGAAACTGCAAAGTTCACGGTAGTGGTAGATCCGGGTACCGGCGATTTCCTGGAAGTGCAGGGATCTGCAGACTTGCAGGTACGCATGGAGCCTAATGGTGACCTAAACCTGCAGGGGGTATATGAAGTTGAACAGGGCCGTTACCGTCTTAGCTTTATGGAAGTAATTCAAAAAAGCTTTGCCATAGAGGAAGGCAGTACGGTAGCATTTAGTGGCGACCCACTCAATGCAGAACTCAATCTTACTGCAATTTACACAACTGAAGCCAGCAGGTTACCGCTGGTGAGCAGGTATGTAGAAGAGGGTACTACTGAATATGCTTCCGCCCGTCGCAAAGAGCCTGTAAATGTGTTGTTGAGTATGAATGGCACGCTGGAAGATCCTGTCTTTTCTTTCGATATTATAGCTCCCGAATCTCAATATGGAGCCATGAGCAGCAGTGTGGTAGCCCGGGCACTGGAGGAAGTTAAAAACGATGAATCTGCCTTGTTCAGACAAGTATTCGGGCTTATTGTACTGAATCGCTTTATTGCTGAAAACCCGCTGGAAACGGGGCCGGGTGGTGGCGGTGCCGCAGGAGCCGTAAATGCCCGCATAGATCAGAGTTTAAGCAGTTTCCTTACTGAGCAGCTAAATGCTGTTACACAGGATTACCTGGGCGTTGAAATCGAAATAGACATTGAATCACAGCAGGGAGAAGGCGCAAACTCCATTGGCGGTGGCGGTAGAGATGTTGGATTTAACCTGAGCCGTTCCCTGTTCAACGATCGGGTTGAGGTGCAGTTCGGTGGCGTAAGCAGCGTAAACTCCGGAGGCGGGGGTCCTTCAGGCAGCAGTAGCGGCACCCAGTTTGCGGGTAACTTTGCCGTCTTGTACCACATCAACGAAAAGGGAAATCTTAACCTGAAGATCTTCCAGCGTAATGACCGGGATGTGCTCACCAATGAGTTTATTCCCAAAACAGGTGTGGCGCTTTCCTATTTCAAACATTTTAATTCCCTGGAAGGACTTTTTGGCAGAGAACCAACCCAGCGTGAAATGCTGAAATCTGACGGTGCTGTAAAAACAGAACTCTAAGTATATGTATGTTTTATAAAATGGCCGGTGCTGAATCTTCAGCTCTGGCCATTTTTATTTTATAGCCTTCTGGTAATTTATTCTTATTCTGAATTAGGAAAATGGCTAAGAAATGGCAAAAAGCTTTAATTTTGCCCTGAATGCAAATCAGATTTTTTCGGTACGATAAAAACTATCTGCTGCGGGAAGCACAGGAAGGCCTCCGTCAGCGCCTGCTGCTGTACCTATGCAGCCAGGCCCGGCATGCATACCAGCAGCATTTTAATCCGCTTGGCCTGCTGGATAGCACAACTCTCCGCATTTGCAAAACCAAACCTGCAACTGACAGCCTCCACCATATGTACGATGCCCTGGCTGCCATATACCGCTACCGCAACAGCAGCAACCAGCTGGAGCTTCTCTTTAACGGAAAAACACACCTGGAGCAGTATCGCCTCGACTGGAGCCAGTGTTTTGCACAGTGGTGCAACCAGCTATGTGCTGATCCTGCTTTTGTAAGACTGTTGCTGGGCATTACAGTTTTACAACCCGCCGGCAGCCGTACCAGCCTGGCAGAACAGCGCCTTCGCAGCCTGGTGCAGGAAAAGTTTGGCCTGAAGGTGCACAAGCGCCGCGGCATTCTGGAACAAACAGCATAATCCATTTCTTCCCCCAGCTGCAGCATATGCAGTACTCCTCAAGTTTATAAAGCCCTGGCGGGCAGGCAGTATTTACCTGTGTTTCTATTCACAGATATAACGTGAGTTATGGATTAATTCATTGATAATCAAGGGCGTTAAATAGCAAAAGGTTACAGAATTTAAGATATTAGAAGTACGACCAACTAATCACTTAAAATTCAGTAACCTATGCTTAGTGAAGA
>JAESGL010000316.1_pt1 | contig 30788 bp, 21 predicted proteins | sample 9269711 | NCBI WGS metagenome assembly JAESGL01 (sample SAMN14515918, study PRJNA621676) | algae metagenome | isolation source: Kastovskya adunca ATA6-11-RM4 and co-occurring heterotrophs from soil and... | place: Chile: Atacama Desert | collected 2011-06-27
TTATCAGCTATCATCTCCTTAAGCATTGTAAGGATTCACAAGTTCTTTTTTTTATCTCCCCTTCCATTGCCTGCCCTGTTTTCTTCCTTATAATTTACATCTTTTTCCCTTAAGTTGACAGCATTGGGGCGGACCGCTGGAATCGGATCGCCGAAGCGAAAAAAGTATGGAGGACTGGGAGTATCGGAGCTGCGCAAGCTACGCCAGCTGGAGCCGGGCGGCAGCGGCCAACCGTCGCCGGTGCGGAGGAAAACCATCAGCTCAAGAAGCTGGTAGCTGACTTAAGTCTGGACAAGCAAATGCTGCAGGCGGTCCCCGCTGGGAATGTGCTGAAAAAAAAGCTTTAAGGCCAGGCCTTTTAAGGGGCTTGGCCATGTCCTTAATAATAGACTATCGTATCCCTATCAGGCGGGCCTGTAAGGTGGTGATGCTACACCGATCGTTGTGGTACTACAGCTCTAAGGCCAGGGAGTCTTCACTTATCAGAAAGCGCATGCGTGAGATCGCTCAGGTAAGGATCCGCTACGGCTACTTACGCATCTATACATTGCTTAGGAGAGAAGGCTGGCCAGATAATCATAAGCGTGCGGTCCGCCGCTGCGGTATATAGGCTTTACAAGGAAGAGGGGCTGAACTTGCGCAGTAAGAGGCCCAGGAGAAACAAGGCCGCTGCTCATCGTCTGGAGCGCCTTCAGTTCTCTATCGCACCGGCGACCCGGTATGCATCAGTGCTGGAGTATGGATTTTGTAGCTGATCAGCGTAGCGACGCCCGGCTCTTTGACGGCAGGAAAGTCAGGGCCTTAACTGTAGCGGCAGCGGGGCTGCCCCAGCCGCGCTGTGGATAATTATAGCAGAAAATGCTTGGCAATCCAGGTAGGGCAATCCATCAAAGGAATGGATATAGTAGAAGTGATGGAGAAAATCAAGAGGGAGAACAAAGCATTGCCAGAACGTATTCAAGTGGATAACGGCAGTGAATTTATTTCGAAGGTTTTAGATAAGTGGGCCTATGATAACAAAGTAACCTTGGATTTCTCCAGGCCGGGAAAACCCACAGATAATGCGTATATTGAGCGGTACGCCGCCGCGGTCATTCAATGGAAGCTTCCGGGATGAATGCCTAAACGTAAACTGGTTCTTATCTCTGGAAGATGCCCAGGAAAAGGTAGAGGCCTGGCGGCAGGAATATAACCGCGGCGGCGGGGCGCCCCCGGCGGACCGCTGCTTCAGACCCCATAGTTCCCTGGGGAATTTAACGCCCGAAGAGGCAATTGAAAGACGGCAGCGGCGGCCGCGACCATTAAGCCTGGTTTCTTGACTTTACAGCGGCCATAAATCTGGGAGGACGTCAAGTTCACACACATTAAATGAAAACTCTGACAAATATTGCTGAAAACCAGTTCTTTCAGAAGGAACACTTTCTAACATTCGAATGCAATAAAATTTACCGTAATACCCCTGATATTCTAGAAGAACGAAGAGAGGTACAGCAACAGTTACTAAGGTTGAATGACTTACTGTTTCCAGAAATACAGGTTAGGGGCTGGAAAGTCTATAACCATATTGTAAAAGAACATTGGGTATCAGGAATTGACATTGATAACCCATTTATCCCAAACCAGCTTAGGTCTATATGGTTGCATTATGGCAAACACCCGGATGAAATTCGCCGATACCAGGATTTTGCTACTAATAAAGGTACTCAGACCTTTATCCATCATTCCCGAATTCAGGTAATTATATATAATCACCAGGAAGCTGGTGCAAATGATTATGGTGTGGGGATCTGGTTAGTGATTGGAAAAAATGGTGGAAGCTTCTGGGATAGGGACTACTTCAAAAATTCTATGCGGAATGAGCAGTATCAGGATCAATTTTTCAGACTAGTGACAAGCCTTGATCCGTCGTATTTTGTTGACTGTAATGCTGATACAAGAAGTGTAACAACCTTTAAAGACAAAGATGACCTTGCGTCTTTTGCACATGAACCAAATTATCGGAACTACTTCATAATAGGAAAAGCCTTTGAACCAGATAGCCCTCTGCTGTCTGAAGATCGAATTGTAGCGACTGTGTTAAATGAATTTGAGAAGTTGTACATTGTTTATGAATTTACAAGGCATAAATTTTAAATCACGTTGTAATGAGAACGATTGGGGAGGTCCTTCGGATACAAAATGCTCAGCTTGAGCATTTGACTACACCAGCATTGCGTGCAGAAGCACTTATGATTCAGTTAAAAAATAGCAATGCAAATGGCTCTATAGCAACTGAATTAGCATCTGGATATATAGAGGCTGTTGCTGAAAATATACCAATTGGCAGAACAAGTGTAGGGTCAGACTACGACATCTGTATTTATATGTTAGAGAAGTTTTCGGGGGCTGAAAGCTATGAATTGAATTATGTGGCTATCGGCAAAAGTGATTTCGGACAGCAGGAATTTGAACAACTTAGGGAGAGATTAGAAAATATTGTGCATCCAAATTCAGACGAATCGTTATTTTTTTAGACCAGTTATTCTCTATTGCAGTTTCTTCTATAAAGATTCACTGATTCTGTCAATATGAGAATTACTGTGCTGATGACTATCCATCCCTTAATTGCTCAAATTGACCTTGCATAGTAGTCCAGAGGTAAGGTAGTAGGCATTTCCGACGGAGATACCTTTACCCTGCTTACTGCGGATAAGCAGCGGATAAAAGTCAGGCTAGCTGAAATTGACAACCCGGAGAGCGCCCAGCCCTACGGTACAAAAGCCCGGCAGACTTGTCGGCTCCTCAAAATTAGGACGGTGTAATAATAGACAAAATCTCAGAATTGACGTCTTCCAGAATTAGGACCGCTGTTAGGGTCGTGGAGCGTGTGGGGCTAACAAATTTTCGATTAGTCGATTGATCTAAGTTGATATTCTGAAAGGATTAATAGAAGATGAAGGTGTAAGAAAGTGTGGTTTGGCTTGTGTTATTTTTTTGCTAAGTTACAGTTCCTACCAACCATATCATCGATGGTGACATTTAGACAAGTTGCCCGCTCCTATGTTGCAGCGGCAAGAAGAGCTGAACGGGAACAAAAAAGAAGGGCCAATGAGGCAGCAAGAGATTATAAAGAGCAGCTTAAACAAGAAGAAATTTTAAACGTTGCTGATGCGGTCAGGCAGTATGAGGCATACATTACTGTCTTGATGTCCGTTCATAAAAGTTGTGCTGATAAACTTGATTGGCAGCAGGTCTTGTCCGAGGAGGAGCCTGAAAAGCCTGAAAGGGAAAGTACTTTAGAGAATGAGGCAAGGCTGCAGCTGGAAAAATTCAAGCCTTCCTTCCTGGACAAGATATTTGGTACAGAGAAAGGAAAAATTAAGAAGCTGGAAGCTCAAATCTTGGTCGCTAAACAGAAGGATGAGGAAAATTTCGAGGAGCGGTTGAAGGAATATCATCAGCAATATGATGAATGGAATGTGGTGCAGACATTAGGTGTCGGCATTGAGCAAAAGTCTCCCGAAGCCTATAGGGCAACGTTAGAATTTTTTGAGCCGTTCAGCGATATCGGTGCCATAGGCTCAAGCCTTGATTTTAACTTCAGCAAGGATCATGTTGACATTGAGCTTCATGTGAACAGTGCTGATGTGATTCCAGATTTTGTCGTATCCCAGACCAGCGGTGGTAAGTTGTCAAGGAAATCAATGCCGAAAAGTAAATTCAATGAATTGTACCAGGACTATGTTTGCGGTAGCGTTCTACGCGTTGCCAGGGAAATCCTTGCTTATCTGCCTGTATCATCAGTTGCCGTTCATGCTTTGGCGGAGGTGTTGAATACCAAAACTGGACAATTAGAAGAAACACCAATTCTTTCAGCGCTTTTTGTGCCAGCCACCATGGATAAGCTGAACTTCCAATCGCTTGATCCATCTGACGCCATGGCAAATTTTGTCCATCACATGAAATTCTCTAAAACCAATGGCTTTAGTCCTGTAGGAAAAGTTGAATAAAGGGCACAGGCAATTTAGATGTGATGCTGTTTGCTATGAAAGGCAGCACTTCCCCTTCAGAATTACTTACCCGACGCCAGTAATAGGAGCGTATCCTTTATTTAGCACCACAGTTATAGTAGTACAACCTACTTCAGATTAATTTAAAAAAATTTTCTACTGTAGACAGTTCGGAAAATGGGGAGCTAGCAGGATGACTCATTTAATGCTTTAGCGTTAAAATTTAGCTAGTCCTTTTGGAATGACGCCTCCCGCAAAACCCTCCACTCCAGCCAAATCTAAAAAATCAGTGGCGCTGAGATCTCCACTGACCAACCCTCTTTCATTTTGAAAGCAGGTGTCAAGCCTTTGCAAAATGAGCGTTAACCCAAACGCCGCAGCTAACCTGAACCGGACATTTTTCATAGCAGGCAACATTTGCTTATGTGTAGCTACTGCAGCTGTCAGGAGGCCTGCTTTGATCAAGACAATTAGCTTGCGATGCTATAAAAAAATCAAACTAATTGATGATATTTATTTAAGAATATTTTTAATATTTTTATGGCAAAATTACCTACTGATGCTGAAGAATTATATGGAAGATCTAGAACGTTATTTATTGACCTTCTGAAACTTGGATTATCTCTTTCTACTGGTATAGTAGGAGCACTTTCTTTTTTTGTATTTGAGCAGGAACAAACGGTTTTAAATTCATTTCAAAAAAACTGTTTCTATGCTTGTTTGATTTCAATGTTGATTGCAATTGCTCTTGCCATTATAGGATGGTTAGCGCAAGCTATGTATTATTCTTCATGGGCATATTTCTATCCAGATAACGGAAAACGCAGGCTAAAATGGCAAATAATTCGTAACGTAACTATAGGGGGCTTTGCCATACTGTTTCTTATAGGAGTTATAGCGGGTGCTATATTTATCAGCAGCTTTTTAAGAGTGGAAAGTTAGAGGTGCCACACTTAAATCAGTCAAAGAAAAAGAAAATGATTATCAATATTCATGGAAAGGTTATCAAAAATGTTGAATCTACAGTTACTTAGTCAAAACAATAACCGTAGCTAATATGTGCTTTATACATGTAATTTTACATAAATTCTATTTTTATCATTTTCAATCATAAACAGAAATAAGGCTGAAGTACAGTTTTTCTAACACCAATACTTCGTGAAGGATTTTCTGTTGGAGTTGGCAATTATCTCTCACATAAAGCAACTTAAATAATTCCAAAAGTAGTGTTTAGGAGACATTGCAGAATGCATATCTTAGCTCCAATAGTTCTTTGTAAGGCCGCTTTATTGTTTATCGCTTTTAAGTACGTGCGCGATTCTGATGATCCGCCACTGCGGTTTAAAGTGCAAAATCCTTCTACGGGAGAATGGGAAAATTTCTGTTGCGTCAAAATGGATGACCTAATTTATAGTGATTACCATATCCATAGAATCATTGCCTCAGCGTTCTTATATTATTTTAACTTGCAAAAATCTTGAACAGTCAAGACTGGTAAAGTTTTGTTCTGTTGTTTCATGTTCAATGAAAATAAACCTTAATACACCATTTCTGATAGAAAGCTATTGTCAGGATTCAAAAGAGTTTTATAAAGGCGCGGAATTAACAGAAGTCTCAAAAAGATGGATAAGATTTTTCAAATAGCAACTAATATATCAACGCCGTTGATGCTTGCCGGTTTTTTTGCAGCAGCATTTTTCTTCATAGCACGACAAATAATAAATGCTAATATTTTCCCAAAACTTACCAAACAACTCTCTAGTGACATCATAAAAATTATTATTCAAAGATTGTTTGTTTTAGCTCTTATAGCAATGATACTTGGCTTTTTGGCTTACATTTTTGGGCAATTAAAATCAGTAAGTCCTCCTTCTGAAACAATGAAAGAATATTATGAGTGGCCATCTGATGATTTGTTAAGTCTATATTTGCAGGATATTAATGCAATAGACCTCACACCAAAACCTGAAACGAAAAATTTGACTTTCAGATTTAAAGTTATTCCCAAATCCAAGGATAAATATGTGCCTATCAAAACAAAAGGTGAGTTAATTATAATTGACTCAGCAGGCAACCAGAAAAACTATTGGTTTGATGTGAACAGTGATGACAATGGAATTAAGCCTCAAGTCATCTCTTACATTTTCATGGACGGTTTAATCCCTAGACAAGATTATGAAAAAATAATAAATTCAAATACTTTTAAAGGTAAATGCGTTTTCTACTACGACGATGATATTGTTCCGACAGAACAAAAGTTTGTTTCTACTATATTCCCTCTGAATAAAACTGTAATTGAAGATTTTTCCCGCTAAATAAGCCTTTTTTTATTAATTCGATAGGAAAACAACTGTCATAAATCATACCTAAAAGTTTAAAAATGGGTTTAGCCATAGGATAATACGCTCAGAATCTCAATGGGTATAGAAGGGTAATCTAAAAGATCAGCGAGTATCGTTGAGGATAAAATGTAAATAGATTCCACTGGCCATCAACTATAAATCAGCAGACAATCGTAAGCCTGATAATGCCTGATCTGCCGGGCCTATGCTGTACTATAGAATAAAATTAACAGGAATGCATTGCAACTGCGGTTGGGGCGATTTCTTAATCGAAGTAGACGGCAGCAGCGCCTCCCGGTTCAGGCCTGTTGCCCAGAAATTGAAGAAAGGCACCTGGACGAAGCTTAAGAGCGCTAATCAAAAATATAACCTCACTGCCCCAATCAGTTGGGGCTTTTTTAGTCTCTGCCGTTAAGAACCTGTGCACAAAGACAGTTACTCTTCCTATTGTCAATGCCTCATTACTCCCTGCTGTAGTAAAAGAGGAGAAGCGGTTTGCCTGCGTCAGCCAGACAACACCTATAGAACCATTGCCTAATCATGCCCGGCTAAAATCTGACCCGTAAACAAGATGTATTTTTTCTTTAAAGGAGTAGGGTGGTAGCACCCTTTAGTGTCTGTTTAATTACAGGGAGATAAATGCTATGGAAATTGATCCTGATTATATCGGTCTTCTGCATAAGGAACTTACCCACCAGTTAAGCCCGCTGGAAAAGGGAAGGTTACAGGCATGGTTGGTGGAACGGGAGGAGCATAGGCAATTTCGTGAAGAAATCAGATTAAGCTGGGAAATGGCCGCGACTGACCTTCCTGATGTAGAGCAGTCTGAAATCGAAGAAGAGCTTAGCCGTCTGCAGCAGCGTATCCATCATACCGCCGTACCAGATACGGTTATATTCCGTAACAAAAAGCTGGCTTTCTATAAGATGCTGGCTGTTGTACTTTTACTGGCAGTGGCCATCGGAGGTGTATTTATTTCCCGGAAAGCGGGTGTAGTGAGTCCTGCGATTGCTTACTACACCAATAGTGAAGGTGTTGAAGAGATGCGGGAGGTTTTCCTGCCCGATAGCTCAAAAGTTTTTTTACGCGGTACTACACAGCTTTCCTACCAGTTATTGCAGCCAAACAGAGCGGTACATTTAAAAGGTCAGGCCTTCTTTCAGGTGGCCAGGGATGAGCGGCATCCCTTCCTGATCTACCTGGAAGGCGTGATGGTAAAAGTGTTGGGGACTTCCTTTTTTGTGAAAGCGATAGCTGGTGAGCCGCTGGAAGTAAGTGTTACATCAGGTTTGGTAGAGGTGCAATACAAGGGCAAGCGCTTCCTGCTCAAAAAAGGGGAACAAATAAATATTAGCCAGGATGAGGAGCCCCTTTTATCAATGAACGAGGATCCGAACTACCTGTCCTGGCGATATGGAACCCTGGCCTTTCAGCAATCACCTTTACTGGAAGTGCTGACTGCTTTGGAAAGACACTATGGTGTTGATTTTGATGTATCCAATCAGAAAATACTCAACTGCCAGTTTACCGGGACGTTCAAAGATGCCAAACTGGAGGATATTCTGGATGTTATTTCGTATAGCCTGGAGTTATCCGTTGAAAAGCTTGGGGACTCTAATATGAGGATCGGAGGGGAGGGTTGTCTAAAGGAGGATCTATGAGGAGACTTCTGGGGACAATCATCAGCCTCTTTTTATTTCAACTACAACTCTGGGCGCAGGACCTGGCACAAGAGGTAACGCTTAGTTACAGAGAAGTGCCCCTGAAACACGTACTTCAGGAGGTAAGTGAACAGTATACAATTAACTTCTCCTATGGAGGACATCTGCTCGCACTTCAGAAAACAATCTCTGTTGAGGTGGCAGATGTGCCGCTTGGGCAGTTTCTCTCTCTTATACTCAACAAAGCCAGACTTACTTATAAGGTGATGGGAGGTAATGTGGTGTTGCGTAAACAGGTGGAAAAAATAGAGTATAAGCCTGCTGACACTTCTGGACTAGCAGTACTTCATCAACGGGAGTTGCGCCCAGGATCAGAGAGGAGTAAACTTAAGCAGCAGGAAGACCTGCCGCAAATACAACGCACTATACCTGGATCGTTGCTGCACGAATATGTATCAGAATGGGCCATCCCTCAACGGGTGGCCATGCAGGAAAAACCAATACCTGTCAAAAAGAAGCCATCACGCTGGATGATAGCGCCGGTTTTTTCGCTGGATGTGGCGCAACCGGATCTGAAAAGTAACTATAGTACTGATCAGCGAATAGAGGCCGACTTAGGCTATAGTGCTGGCAGTGCAGTCTATTGGAAGACTTCAGAAAGGCTTATGCTGGAAATGATGTTCATTTTTAGAAATAAAAGCTTGAACCTCTGGTATGGTATCGAAACAGTGGATGATCCCATGGGATTGCCGGTAAAGACGGAAGTTTTATTAAGCTACCTGGAAGTGCCGTTATCCATGCAATTCAGGCTGTATGGGTATAAACGTTTGACGTTACAAGGCGTGAGCAGCTTGTTTGGCAGCTACCTGCTGGAAGAACGGGAAAGGACATGGCTGGATGATGGCAGGATGTTCCCTACCACTGCCATGCTGATCCCAGCACTCTCCTCCTTTAAGTGGGGGGTACAGGGAGGTTTCCGGTTTCATTATGCTCTGAATGATAAGGTATCCTTCATGCTTACTCCTGTTTATCAGTATACAATCAATAACACGCTAAGGGGCGTGCAGCAGCTCCGGATGCAGGAGTTTATTCTCAGAGGGGGTATCCTGTTCAGACTGTAAGCGATTTGTTTAACCATACATAATCACAACATGAGAAACGTTTATGACTGCCATCAGCTGGTTCCACCAGCTGCAGGGAAGGTATTGTTCGCTGTTTGCTGCATGCTGATCCTGCCTTTCACCTCCATTGGGCAAAGCCTTAACCTGTCTATGTCGGCAACGAATAATGCACCCAACAACTGCAATGCCAGAACAATAAGTGTGTCTGTAGCCGGGGGCTCTGGAAATTATGCATACTTCTGGTCTTCATCACCCTCCTCTAATGTTAACCTGGGCAATGGTTCCTCCATTGCAGTGAGTCCTTCCGTGGCAACCACCTATACGGTTGCCATCTGGGACAATAGTTTAAGCCTGTATGCTGAAAAGTCTATTGTGGTGAGCCCGCTCCTTTCCGGAAGTCTAAGCTATTTTATACCCAATGCTTTCCTGGAGGGAAACCTTTGGCGGGTCATGGATGCCAGTAAAACAACAGGACCTTTAAATGCTTACCGCTACGAGCTTAGTATCATAGATAATTGGGGGAACCAGGTGTATGCCGCTTCGAGAACCGTGAGCAGTGGTACGCTTGGCCTGGTGGGTGGGGATATAAGCTGGAACGGCCGCCTGAATGGGACGGGAAGTTATGTGCCGGCAGGTAATTACTTCTATGACCTCCGGCTGATCAACTGCTCTACCAATACCCTAATTAAGGCAACCATTACTTTTTTTCGTCCGCTTATGTTAACAGTCGCGGTCGCGCCCAATCCTGCAGATACCTATGTTACCCTAGACCTTTTACAGGATGAAACGCAGATGCAGGCTGTAGCTACAAAAGAGGATCAACTTTCGGCTGAACTTCACCTAATAAATCTGGCAGGTAGAGTAATGCTCACTCAAGCGGTAGCCACTTTTCCGGCACAATTGGATGTAAGTGCAATTCCAGAAGACGAGTACGTGCTGGTGATTAGGCTGGGGGAGTACACCTTTCGAAAGCGATTGCTGGTTAGGCGATAAGATGAAGGTAATTGGCGAGCGCCTGTCTGCTGGTGAAGCAGCGGGAAGCCCATATATTGAATCAGATCTGCCTTAAACTTTTTTCTGGGTGGACCAATCCCTCCTAATGGAGGGGCCTTTTAGTAGCTAACAGGTAATGATTCTTCACTTAAATATTCTAAATATGTCAGTAGAAAATTCAAGCTTTTCCGGTGCTGCCAAAGGTCGGCTGTACCGGGAACAAATCCTCACCACGGAAGATTTGAGGGAGTTTAAAGCAGAGCTTTTAGACGAAATAAGAAAGCTCATAATGCAAATCCACGGGGAGCCATCGAAAAAATTGATAAGGTCACCAGAGGTCCGGAAGTTGCTTAACCTACCCTCTAGAGCACTACAGAATTTACGCGTCAACGGAACACTGCCTTATATGAAAGTTGAGGGTGTGATTTTTTATGACTTTGAGGATATCCAGAAAATGCTGGAAGAAAGCCGTACTCAAAATAACCATAGTTTAAACCTCTTCCATGAACAGCAGTAAAATCAGGAAAGAAAAAGTGCCTTGAGTTAATATCTCCGGCTGTTTTTCTAAGGGAAGTATTGAATGGAAAGCAAGTTGCTTGTCCTGGTATCAGAGGTTGGAGAGCTTTAAATAAACATGTGAAAAGTTCAATAAAAGTACCGAGACTTACTTGAAAGACGCTCATATCATCATGGGGGTCTTTCATGTAGGTCGAGTTCAAAATCCGAATGGTAGTTTACCTACTCGACGGTCCTTCAAGTAATTGAAAAAAGCCATTAAATAAGCTTATTAATTTTAGAGGGAATCATAGCTCAGACTAGCTGTGCGCCTTTGAATTTATTCTACAACTTTTCCTATTTCTCCCGGAGCAACTTTGGCAATTTCCCCATAAATCTATCTACAATCCCGTTCTCCATCAGCATTACTTCATGGGGAGGTGCTGGCTGCCCGCCCGGGATTGAACTGAGACTGATTATAGAAAAACACCAATATCCCGTTGGGGTACGCTGTGAGTGCCAGGATGTCCCCGCCATGATCTTTGTTCACTTTCCCAGTTTAGTCTGCGTGACACTGTCTCACCAACAGACGAACCACTTTTTTGTCTATGTTGTCGGACTGCTAGTCACCGACTCACTCATCTAAATTCTGCATTACTCCCTACTCTTGCCTCTATTGAAATCCTCTGCTGTCCGCAAGGAAAGCTTGGCCGCTGCGTTGGCAGGTCTTGTGAGGACAATGACTCATATGCTTATGTCTTCAAGATTTTTCAAGAACAGAGACGGCGAACCGGTAGCATCCCATCCGACACCTCCCACTTAACTCGCCAGGGCCTATCTTTGTTATCTATTTTCTTAGCGTCGGAGGAACCAAGTTCTGAATCTTTTCTGCGTCATGGTTGCCCACTACTTATCTGACAGCTTCATGACGAATAAATAAACACCTGCTGAACAATATCCTTTGTTTGCACTCACATCAAAAATTGGGCAGGTACTAAGCTGATTAAAAGGTCCTAAAAACAGTAAATGTCTTATCTAGGAATTTAACCTTTCCTGTAGATACTACAGTTGTTTGGTCATAGTTAAAGGAGTTTAAACAGCTAGTGTTTGCTGGTGGTTTGTGGTAGTTAATATATGCTGCTTCCACTCTATTCCGGTTTACTGGATCTACTGGTCCACTGGAAAAAACAAGTTCGCTACCTGCTTCCACATATCTTTTCCAAGTAGAATACATTTCATGTTTCAAGATTCTATCCTTTACATCTGCAGACTCTCCGATATAAATCAGCCTTTTTAAGGCTACAGTATTATCTTCAGGATTGTATATTGATTCATAAACAAAATATATACCGGAGTGCTCAGGAAGAGCGGTCTTATTCTTGTCTCTCCAATAGCCTTTTATTTCAACATTAATGATTTGTGCTGCCACAGTTATTTTTTTAACCTCATACATCATGGGTTAACATAAATGCCATTATTGCTTATATGGTTCCATCACTTTGTACATAAATTACAGATTACATTGAAAGGCAATAAGAGGTTACAAAGTGCATATGATCCAGGATGTTAAGAAGGTCTTAAAAAATACATTTACTACTATATGTTTTATACAAGGTACTTACTGTTTTTGAGTTCCCTCTTCTGGACTGTTACTTTTCCAGTGCTATATTATGAAAGAGGGGAATGGAAAAGAGTTCCTGATGGTATCTTTATAACCAGGGCTTCAGGATTATGTAGAGGAATTACCGGGCTAAATTTTGCATAGATTTAAAATTTGATTCTTGTCAATTCGTAAGCAAGGTGCAGAGCTGCAGGAGTTGGATAAGAAAGCTGTTCTATGTATAAGGCGACCTTATTTCGCTGATGCGGCTCAAGGGTAGGGCGGGGCAGTGTAGGTCGATTATGTGTGCCATAAAAACAGCAAATATAGGTTAAGTATTCTCAGTGTTAGTAACGCATTTTATGCTACAGGGCCTGGCTCTCGAATTGGTTCCGAGCCGGTGACATCTGGTTCGATAAGCCCCTGTAGCTCTTGCAGAAATTCTTGCTGACTTATTTTCATCATCCCCTTCTGGTGCAGGAAGTGATAAGCGCCTGCATTATTAGTAGTTTCGAACTTGAGGGTTGTCAGTATCCTTTTTACTGTATTGTAAGGCAGGCTTATTTGTCTGCTGAGACTCTCTAAGCTGAACTGCTCCTCATCCCCAGCGTGCTTAGCATGATCAATTGCTCTGGCAAGTACAATTTTCTCCCACGAAGGTGGCGCCTGTGAGCTTAAGTCCAAGCTAATGCGACGGATACTTTTATGCAGATTTTCATCAAAATCGTCTTTGTCCGGGATCATTCTATGTAAATATGATCCGGAGCCTCTCTCTGAAACCCTATCTCCAAATAATCCATGAGGCGGTTGGGCAGGAGGGCCAGATTTGTTTACCTGAGGATCATCAGCTTTGCCCTGTTCTCCTAGACTACTACCAGTCGGGAGAGCAACACTACCAGATCCAGTCCAGCGAACAGTAGGAAACTGTAGATCAGCCAGTTCAGCCAGCTCGGGACTTTCCCAGCTGGTAATCGCAGAATCCAGAAACAAGCGCGTGGCTATAAGATCTGCCTGGCTTCCTTCAACGACTAAGGCAGGCTCCAGAATGGCCTCTTCTACCAATCTATCGTAGCTAAAGCTGAAAAGCAGCGGTGCAGTAATGGGCTTCACCTCTACCCGATGAAAAACATACCTATTGAATAGATATCTAAGGAATTGCATGTCGGGAAAGTCATTAGATTTAAAAAGACTTTGCTCCAAATTATTCAACACTTGTTCTAGGAGTAACGGCTTATCTTCTCTTCTGCCCAACAGGTAGGCATACGCCCACAGCAGCCCTAATAGTGGATTCTCAAACTTGCTATCCAGCAGCATTCGCTCAATGGCTGTTGGAATTGTATATCTCCGGTTTAATAACCTGCTGAGTGTATGATCAACTGCTCTTGCCACTGCATCACTGGCAGAAAAACCTGCGTGGAGGTGAGCCATCATCAGGCGCATGCTGCCGAAAATGGGCTCCTTGGCAAGGGTCATGAATACCTGTGTCTGCCAGCCCTCAAACAAATAGAGTGGAATACAGCGATTTTCTTTCAGGTATACTAGGTAGACCAAACCAGGCATGTGTCTGATTACTTTTCCTAACCAGCCTGCACTGACACCTGTTTTCCAAACTCCATCATACTCAAGAGGTTGAAAATCTGCATTGAGCAGCCTGAACTGGTCAGCAAAACGTCCTATCACTTCCGGTTCCTCCTGCGCATGGCGTTGATACATCTCGCTGGTAGGAAACCGCAGGAATATAAATAAGCCCGCAGTTGCGTCTTGGTTATGGGAAGCAACAATCTGTTGGCTAACAACTTGGGCTGGTTCTGTGTAGTACTCATAAGAGGAAGCGGCTCCCTCTAACAGCGCTGAGGTGTAATAGGTAGGCGCTAAATGGATTTGTGTATGCTGGTCTTTATGCAAAACGGTTTCCTCTTTGATCATCCCATCTAGCTCTACCCTGATGGTATAGATACCTTTTGGCTGCTTATGAAGATTCACCTGAAAGCCGCTTTCAATGCTAACAATATTATCCTTACTATCAAACACAGTTGTTTTGGCAAATGCGGAAGGGGTAGTGATGTTTAAATCATAATTTTCCATAGTATTCAAAATAGGATCTTGTCATGCGTTGAACCTGGCCTTACATGGATTTCCTTCTTCTCCTGAGTGGCCATATGCAGCAGAAAATACTTATCTGGCTTAAGAGTTACTTTAAAGGGTTTATTCGTGACCTGCCATGAGGTGATCATATCGGCTGCTCCATTGAAGAGCAAAACCATTCCTTTTCTGTCTTTTGAAAAGCTGATCTCATAGCATATTTCTGTGAGGAAAGTATCTCCAAAATAGCTCTGCCGGTTCGAATCAAAGTTATTTGTCACCCTGGCCTTCTGAAGATGATTGCTTTTGAGCGCAATCCTGGGTGTTTCCCGCTCCAGATACTTCTTGAGCGATTCAGGGGTGATTCTGCCAGAGGCTGCCTCGGCAGCTTCCCCACTTAACCCATTTATCAGTGCCTCAGTAAAATGGCCTTTATAAATAGGGCTTTGCTCAACATCTGGATCTATTGCCTCTGCCTCGTAAGCGTAGGTTTGATATTCACTGGCGTAGGCGATAAAATAAGAAGTGGCGCCCGCAGCTTCATTGGCTCTAGGCCAGCTAAACGTAGGGTTTAACCCGGTGACACCTAACATTGGTGTTCTACAGCAATCCAGCCAGAATACTACTTCTTCAAATTTTCCGGAGGAGATGAGCCTATCTGAATAACCAGCGGACGATAAGGCAGAATCCCTGTAAAAGCTTTCTGAGAAATTCGCGAGCAGCAAAGCTGTATTTGCTTCCTGAACGCCCACGCCATGGCCGCTAAAATAGAAATATAGTCGTCTAGCACTGCCTCCATTTATACGCAGTTGATCCCATATCTCCTTGAACTGACGATCGATCAAAGTCTGAAGCGGTACGGGCTCTGGCCCCTCCGCCGACGAATCAACCTTTTTACAGTTTTCCGACTTTAGGCCTCCACCCTTAGGATCTACCAACCAGTCATACACACGCTTCGCGTCTTTTTCAGGTCCCTTTAATGGGCGGAATCCAGGATAATCCTTTATCCCTACAACCACTGCATAATCTTGTGAATTCATAGCTTAGCTCAGATAGTAAAGCAAACTTTTATGAGTGATGGGATCGTCATCAAAATTGCCATGGCTATCGCTACCACAATGCAATCCCTCTTCAACTTCGGGCTTCGTCTTGGATAAAACCAGTCGGTTTGAATTGTCGGCATTTAGAAAGCGGAATGCTTTTACCGTATTCCCCTTCGCATAAGGCCCTTCTGCACTAATATGCCTGTGAAGGCCGGCAAGGGGCATATCACTGGTTCCTTCCAAAACGCCGGAAATAAAATAAAGCAGGGACCTTGGATAAAGAATCGGCACCAGCTTATCTTTTCTTTCGTACTCATCCAGCATGGTATACATCCTGAAATCTTCATAGCGAGAGGCCCGATCTATGATTTCAGAGCAAAATAGATCTACCGTGCAGGCAGGTGCTAAAAATACAATTTTTCTAAAACGCAGCTCCGGGTGACGTGCCGCACTTACTTTTAAAAGATAGGCAATGGCAATGGATCCTGCGCTATGTCCTACCAGATCGACCTGTACTTCCGGGTACCGGGTTAGATAGTCACTAAGCCTTAGTAAAAAATAAGAGCCTGCATGCAGGGAATCTCCACTTCTACCCTCATTTGGCTTCCACATATCCTCAGCCTTTTGCTTCATGCCTCCCCATACCCATGCTCCGAAATCTGCCAAATACAGCTCGCGAAAAATTTCCTCTATAACCGTAGGATAAAAACCATGATCGACTCTCTTCACATGTCGCTTAACAACCCTAAAAGCAATAGAAGCTAAAGCTTTCGCTAATTTCACAGTTGAAATGATCCCTTTAGCACCTTTCTCGGGAAGTTCTGTTATCTTATCCCGATCAAGCAATTTTGAATCTGCCACATCATCCTTCACAAAGTCCTTAAGTTCAGGATCATCTGCTATTTCAGCTTCCACATTTGCTAAAAGTTCATCATAGAGAAACTCATCATCCAGCTGTTGTACATCACCTATTCCTTTCGCCCCGGAAATAACCTTTTCAAAAGGCTCGTCTTTTTGTAGCTCCTCTTCAATCTCCTCATAAGAAATTGACCCGATTCCTTTTGCTCCATTATCAATTCCTAGGCGGGAACCAGCCACTTTGATCACCTTTTCCAGCAGCTTTTTGAATAAAGAAGTATGCTCCACCTCCTGCAGCCTTTCTTTTACGGCATCTATAAAGCTTGTCTCCCACACAAAACTGAGCGGATAACTGGCTGTTGGCGCGAATAGCTTTTGCATTTTTTCTGCAGCTGCTACACCTTTAACTTCACCAATCAAGCCCCCATGGAAATATACGACCAGCTTCTTTTTTTTTGTGGAGCCCAAATGCTCAAAAAGCTCATCTACCTGCGAATAAGCTGTATAATAGTCACCGCTTCTGGCAAATGTACCAGCCGGCCCGACGTTGATAAAATGATTAGGATTTACTACTACAGGAGGCATACGAAAAAAATTATGTTTAAAATGTATTTATCGCACTATACCTGATTACGCAGTCACCTGCCATAGCTATGACAAAGAGGTAAAAGGGAGTGCCTTAGCAACATAACAGCAAGTAAAATAAAGTCAACAAGCGTGGAGCAGTTCAGAGCAAACACCTATTTAATCAAGCTTATTAGGTTAAGCTAAATGCTTATACACCTGTTCACTGACAAAAGACCAACAGGCAATATTAGAGTCTACAAATAGGAACTGGTGGTCACAAGCGCAACCAAGGTTGAAAAGCATGAGATGTATAAATGAACAAACGTAAAAATTACTACACCTGGAAGCTAGTTTCCTGTTCAAAAGCAGTTTCTTGACTGCTGTTGTTAAACTAAGAAAATATTAAAAATAATAAAAGGTATTTTTATATTTTTTCTTGATAAGAATAAAAAAAGTTGAAGCAATTTCCACAACCTAGAAGATAACAGGAAGTGGTGAATTATTGAATGACCTTTCTATGACTAATAGGAAAAGAATTTATTGCAGAAGCATAAGTATTTGGACTAAGATGCCTGAAAACTATGCAGGTCTTAAAACCGATTAGTTCATGCTCCTGGATGACCGGCAGGATAAAGAGGCTGCTTTCCGCTGGCACACGCCTAATTCGATCAGGAGGGAAAGCATAGGATCCAAGCAGAAACTGATGAAGTATTTCAGGGACAATGTGGGGCTGCCGTCTCCGGAGAGGAATTAAGCTATGTATCCAAGAAAGGGAGCAACTGGCAGCGGCGTATCAGGAAATTGAGAACTGAAGACGGCTGGCCGGTCGTTACGCGTAATAGAGGTGATCCTCATTTACACAACGGCTATTACATGCTGCTGGAGGAATGGCAGAGCGAGGTGTATGACCGCAGGATCCAGGACTAGTACCTGGCATTTACTGACTTTAAATCTTATTTAAAGAATTACCTGGCACATGAAGAAAAAGATCGTTGGAAGTATTTACTAACCCAAGAATCCAACTTAGCAACACGATCTTCAGAATTTGATAGGCGTTATTTATATCCCTTTCCCCAGCTCAGGTTTGTGGATGATGAGAGGATTGAAGAGCTCACTGGAACTAAGCCTTCAGGATATGATCTGAAGAAAATGATCAAATTATGTAACGAGCTCAATGATAACTACAGCCGTCATAACTTCTATGCTTCAGCAATGCTGTGTAGGGCGATAATAGACCATATTCCACCTGTTTTCGGCTTTGAAAACTTTTCGGAGGTTGCAAATAATTATAAGTCTGAAAAATATCCTGCTGCAGGCAGAACAGCCTACAGGGGAATCCCCCCCTGGGTGATCATCACCTGCACAACGCTTTAGGGAAGTACTGGCGCAGCGTCGAAGCAGATCATAAATTCGGAGTGCTGCTGAACCTGCGGCCTGAAAAGGAGGAAAGTAGACTTCAGCCGGGAACAGGAGGACGATTTATCAACATCACACATCAGGAGCTTATCTAAAAGGTACGACAAAAGCTACCGGATTACTTCGATAGGGCGGATAATCGTCACCTGCTTTTTCTTAAGGAATATTTTACCAATCTTTTTCTGTGCCTGCGTCTTGGCAGCAATTCATATAAACGAAAGCAGCTCTGATTGCCAATTGGAAAATCTATGCTACAGCCTTGGATAATGCTTTTCTGCATCTATTCACCTGATGCCCGTACAAAGATTAGCAGGGACTATTGCCTCATGCAACAATGGTTTAGGAGATTTCCTGTTCATGAGGAAGAAATCTAATTGAGCATGGACAACTGTCTTTTGACAGCTTAAGGGTAAGTATCACGACCAAAAAGAAAGTGAAATGAGAATTAGGGAAGTTCACGAGATCACACGGATAACTTATAATAAGATAGCTGATAAATATCAGGAGCTTTTCAGGAACGAAATGGAGGGAAAGCCATTTGACCAACAGTATTTAGATGCTTTTTTGGCAAGCTTAAACAAGGAATGTGTTATCTATGACGCCGGGTGTGGGCCTGGTCATATTACCAAATATATTTTTGATAAAGGGTATCCTGTAAAGGGAATTGACATATCATACAAATGCATCCAAATAGCTGCTAAAAAATATCCTGCTTTCTCATTTGAGTGCGCCGACTTCCTAGACTGGCAAGTAACTCCTCATTCAGTTGATGCTATCATTTCATTTTATTCAATCATTTACACGTCTAAAAATGAAATAAACCAGATCATGGAGGTATTCTATAACGCACAGAAGCCAAATGGTAAAATATTACTTGTGCTGAAAGAAGGAGACTTTGAAGGATACCAGGATCAGGTTTTGGGTATTCAGGTCAAGTCTTACTTTTGCGAATATCGTTTGGAAGAAATAAGTGAGATTCTTCAGCGCAATTACTTTAACGTTCATTCTTTAGAAATCAGAGCGCCCTATGCACATGAAATAAACAGTAACAGAATTTACATTATTTGTTCGAAACCATGGAATTATCATCAAAAAAAATTCAAGGCCGTGAATAACTCTTCCAATGGAGAAGTGAGCAGCGACACTATTTTCAGCTACTTTCAATCCGGTGATCTAATTTGGGGAGATTACCAGGGAGGTGCTATCCGGAAAGGGAGCCTTGTGGGGCTTTGCAAACGAGCAGGCGAGCTGAAATTTTCTTATCAACACGTGAACGATAAAAATGAAGTGCTTACGGGAAAGTGCATTTCTAAGCCCAGCCTCACTGCGCAGGGCAAGATGCAATTGCATGAGCAGTGGGAATGGACCTGTAAAGATTACAGCAAAGGCAGTTCTATCTTACAGGAAATATAGTGCTGTTCTAATTATCAGCTTATTTTATAAATCGGTAACAAATATGGTTCTAATTATTGATAGACCAATCTTGCTTAAATAAAGAAGCATAATTTTGAATGAACCCTTCCACAGCTGGCGAAACAGGTCCTGGTTTGCATGCCAGTAAGACTTCACTCGTGATAGGGATGTGGCTTGATTTAATGAAGTGTAGGTTTAGGTAACGATAAAGTTCTTTCAAATAATTGAGAACAATAGACACTCCTAAACTACCTCAACGAATCTCAAGATAGCATGTATATTATTGGCTTTGTGTACCACTTCCGGATAGAAGCCAATTCGTTGACAGACCTCTACTAATTTTTGGTAAGTCATTTCTATTAATGTACAGAAAAGCATTTTAATATTTTTGCTAGTTCTGCTACAGGTTATTTCTGCCTTTGAGAACCTTACACTCTGCTGTAGAGGCTCCTGAACATTTTTAAAAAAAATATCAATAAATTCATAAAATTGATTGCATAACTAATTGAAAGTAACTAACTTATCACCACGCAAGAATAATCAGTAGTGAATATTTAGATAGACTTATAGGTAGTGTGCCCCCTTGTTTGATTTTGATGTGAATTTACCCATAAACTAGACAAAGAAAGAGAATAGTTCTACGGGGATAGATGATTTTAGAAGATATGATTCAAACAAGCTGGTAAAGAATGGAATGGCAGTAATGCAGTTGGCAATGTTAAGAAGAAAGGCTTTATAAAGCTCTGGTAGCGTATCCCTATGTCCTACGAGCACTGCTACAGCTATTCAAATCTTCTGTAAGATTACCAGTAGGTCTTTGGCAGTAAAAAGTATACTACTGTGGGAAAAGACATTGGGGAAACCACCCACATAGAAAGTTTGAACTATACCATAAGATAAGGGAATGTATATATGTGAGAAAAACATGCTCATTATCAAGTCTGATCCTATGCTTCCTTCATACAATATTCTTCTTTTTTATTATAATGAAATGAATAAAGCGTTACACAAAACACCCTAAATATCATAAAAGCCTATAAAATTCATACCATATAAGCATTTGTAATGAAAATTTTATGTTTTATTCCTTATTTTTAAATTTAGTGGCATGCCAGTAGAACCAAAAGTTGCCTTACATCCTGAAGTTAACGGGGATTATGCACGAAAGAACTCTAGCAAAGGGTTTACGATATTTAAAAAACAAACTGAAGCATATCCACTCCCCGATTATGGATTTGTGTATTTCGACCTATTGAAAGCAGAATATGGAAATAAGTTAAAGGATGATGCTTCAGAAGAAGCGAAATCCATGATTCTGGAAATAAATTTGAAGAGAAATAATTCCTCTAATCTTACCTGGAGTGATGTTTATACGTATGAGTTAATTTTTTTGCGCAATCTTCAGGATAGTTTCTTGCCTCGAAAAGTTTGGGATTTACGAAACCGATATCGCGAAATAATAGGGCTGAAAGAATATGAAGCCTATCTAGCATCTAAACCACCTGAAATTACTGATGTAGCAAAAGCAGAAAGCTTAAAAGCAGACATAGAATTCCTCCTAAGCAAGATTTACCTTCATTATGCTTTGAAGCCTTTCAATGAAAGGATGCAGAGTAGTATTTCCAAAAAGGTAACCGGTATGGCAATATTTGGAATAATTTTAATTATTATAACAGTATTTGCTATTTCGTTTTCGTTTTTCGGAGATATTATTGAAAAATTCAAATTACACTCGGCAACTATATTAATTGTTTTGTTTGCAGGTGCAATGGGAGGATTGATGAGTATGTTGCAACGGTATAATAGTTTAGTGAGAGAGGGTGATCCAATTAATAATATTTCTGTACAATCCTGGCACCAAATATTTACTCCAGCTATCAATGGTGCTCTTTTTGCCACCTTACTTTACATAATCTTTATGGGAGGACTCATAACAGGAACTATTTTCCCTGATTTTAAAGAGACTTCCGGATCAGGATTGATTTCCTTGATAACAGAGCACCCGCTAGAAGGTCCACAAAATTATGCCAAATTGATAATTTGGAGTTTCATAGCAGGCTTTGCTGAACGATTTGTTCCGGATACGCTTACAAAAATCATTTCCAAAAAAGAACAGGTAAAGGAAAATATTAAAAATTAAGAATTCATTTATTAAAATATTCTAATCTGTAGAAGATAGAACTTTTTTAAACTTCTTTTTAGTAGTAATGAAACAAATTATAGAATTTAACTACCACTATAGTAAATAGAACAGAAGTAGTTACAAATTTACAATTGACATCAGGCTGTGCGGAAACGAACGCTGATAAACCTGTTGAAAAGCCTAGACTTTAACAACAGGTTTATCTAAATATTACAGTGGCCCTAAATCTGGGAGGACGTCAGTTAAGCATTATTTTTACTTTTTATAAAATATTATAGTCGATCCAGGAATTAACCCTACCTGATTAATTGACATGGTAGAATCAGCATTAAGATGCTGTTGTATAAAAGCATTTGGACTTATTTCTACACCCCAATCACTGTTCAAAGAATAAGCATCCGCTATATCTTTTATACATATTTCATGATTCAAAAAGAGTTGATATTTTTCTCTAATATCATTATCATGTATCTCCACGAATACTCTAAGATCATTGCATAATAACAATTCCTCTATTTCTAGAGGGTGCTGTCGGATGAAAGCAATCACAGCAGGGTCAACAACATATATTCTAAAAACCAAAGAACTCTTCGATTTTAAATCAAACTCCTTAAACCCTCTGATCATTTGGATTAATGAAAAGATTGGAGGGAAAATCCTTCTTTTTCCAGCAGCCAACAACATGCTATTCACGATCGAATATTTACTTTTGGCAGCTTCATTTAGCACATCATAAACAGCATTAGAAACTTCTCTAAGGTCTCTTGCGTCATGAGGACTTTCGCTGCTACTGTATAAATTTCTAGCTACTGCAGCAAACACCCCGGTACTCCCATACTGCCAAACACGTGTATCACCAACTCTTTTAGGCTTGTACTGTTTTACTTCCTCCTGAAAAATACTTTTTCCATAACCAGATAGTAATATCCTTTTTGACAAATTATCATAGCCAGCACTGATGATTGTACACTCATGCTGTTTTGGTTGTGGAAGACCACCAATAATGATTTCTATGCTAGAGCCAGCATCTTGGGCTGAAAGGCTGCTAAAATTTCTGCGACCATAACCCACATGACACATTTTATTAGTAGTACCAGAAATTGCTTCTTTGAACTTTTTTAAAGCGATAGGCAATCCATCATATGTCTCTTTATTATCTTCATATATAATTGTCTTTAAATTCAATTTTGTGTGCAGAAAATGAGGGTCAATTACATTGTTATCAACATCTGCTTTGTTGACCAAAGCGAAGTGAGGATAAGGGTTTTCTCCTAACTTTTCTAACACCTCTCCGAAAAGACCTCTGAAGTAATCTTCTGACAATCCAGATCCTATAAACAGAAATGAATAATTTCTAAAAACCTCTGAAAAGGCTGCTCTGAATATAAGATTATTATAGGTGATAGCTCTGTATTGCCTATACCCAACAATAAGTTCATTTTTAAGGTCTAACTTATTTTCACTCATTCCAAGATACCCCTGCAAAGCCCAATAAGCGGTATTAGATGAAGACCTTAGTTTTGTTAACAAAGAATGACAGTCAACACTGCTTCTCCCATATATTGAAATTGGATCTCCATCAATATTTCTGTGAACTTCCTTATATTTATCTACAAGCATTCTGTCATAGTTAGTAGATAATATTAAAGGCCACCATATTTCAGCTAGTTCAGAATTTTGTCGTGTGGATTTTGGTGCCTTATTATTCTTGTAATTTAAGCATTTTTCAATTGCTGCTATGAGTTCTCCCGTCCCCTGGCGACTAAGTTTAGTGATTATCTTTTCTGATTGAGTGATTAGCTCAGAGGTAGAATACTCTCTATTAGAATCCAGTTCCATTTTTGCATTGGATGCAAGTCCTTCCATAAACTTTCTCCAAGTTGGTAGTTCTGGAGCACTCAAACCAGAACCAACGAATGGAACTAACTTTCCTTTATTGTATGTAACTAGTAACCGGGGTATAGCTTCCTGTAAGGAGATATATTCAAAATTCTTCATAAGAATAAATTGTAGATTAATTATTAGGTTTTCTTTTCTTGATCTTTACTTGCTAACAAATCTTATATCAAGTTTTCAGCCAAAGTCTCTCGATCAGAGTTGAATTTCAAAGAGGACATAAGAAAGCAGTAGCAATAACGAATATATGTTCAGGTATAATCAACGAGGAGAAGTCATCAATTCAGCCTAAGCTTATAAGAAGCACAATCGCTGATTATTCTAATGGCTTGCTAGATCTAGAGACGCGGATTAAAATTCTAGTTAGATTTGAGGTCCTTACAAACTGTTGTTAATTATATAATCCTTTAAGTTAGATTTATGCATAATTTAAAATAAGTCGGTAGTGTATTAGATGTAATGCTGATCAAGATTTGATCTATAGAGGAAGAACCTGATTGCCTGCTCATGACGGTTCGCCGCCGCGATACTTTTGAACTTTTGAGAACGAACTGGTCTTCCTAACTTATCTGCTGCATCGACTCCTGATTCTGCCGTTGAATGCCTCAATTTGCTGCGTCAGAGCTTTTTCAAAAAAATACTGCAGCTCGGGGATCAGGCTTTTATAAGCCTGCAGACAATCCGTGGCAAAGTCAAAATGCATTCTCTAATATATAGGCATTTTTATCCAAAGTTTTTTTAAGGTAGATATATATCTGTTTCCATTCTGGGATCCGGCTGCCTGATGAAATTCAAGATGATAAGCCAACCAGAACCACTGTTTATTAGCTTTAGAGCCTACAGAACGCTACAGCTAATCAATCTGTAGGATTGTAAACTTTAAGCGAAGCTGCCGACTATTTCCTTGGCAGCCTTGCTCCTAAATCAGGAGGGACTTGCGCCCAGAGACGATGTGCAAAGGACTGTCGGGCCGCGTAGGCAGCCAGGTTAAACTCACTTGAAATACTCGGCAGAAGCCGCAAATACTTAGGTTTTCTGCCAGTGCTGCTTCTTTACAGCGCAGCTTCTGACCCGAAAAATAATGAGTGAAAGAAGCTACAAACTGCCTGCCGCAGACTTTGCAGCGGTAGTTCTGCTTTCCATAGGGCGTAGGGCCGTTTTCCTTTATCTTGTCTAACAGGCAAGAGGGGCAGTGCATGGGCTTTATTGGTAGTTCTTAAATGCTAACGCAAGGTCCCCTTGCTTTTATCCCCCCAGCATTACATCTAATAAACTACCAATTTGTGGAGCTTTATATTTTAAATGTGACAGTTTTAGTAGTAAATATTTCAATATTTTATCTACCACCCTTTTACCGGCATGTCCGCAGCTCGGGGGCAGGGCAGAAGGGGCAATCTAGGGCAGCAGGTATAATGTCTGGAGTACCTCCTAGAGGCAATACGCAATGCACTCATTTCTTTTGATGTCATTTAGAGACTCATAAATATCTGCTCAACCTTCAACCCATAGCCAAAAGTGATGAGGAAGCTTCGGAGAATAAGCAAATGAGAAAGTTTATTCATATAGAGCAAAAGAAATGGTTTGTGCTGCATCGAGGTCTGGATTCCTGCCATTCATTGCATCTGCCAAATTTCTCAAACATCAGAAGTGGAATTATGTATGTTATACAAAATAGCACTACCAATCTGTATTTTCACCTCTGCTGTCTACATGCACAAAATAGCTATAAGTACCGATACCTCCTTTAAACCATCCCTCTGTACGCATACTTCTGAGTATACTGGCCCAGATAGCTGGAGTTGAATTGCCTCTTACTACAAAATCAAGGGCAGTAAATTCCATATGTTGGCTTTTAAAAGCACCCCCAATAGCTTTGTTATATTTGGGAGAACGATAAGCGCTGGTAATAGTAACCGGTGCAGCAATTCTTCTTCGAAATTCGTCGATCACTCGGGCTGTTGGTAAAATGTTATCCCACTTATCCTTCGGCGGATCGGTATTCAAGCCATAAGCTTTACTTTCTTTATTATCGTGAGCAGGGCCTTTCACTAAAAATTCGTAAGGTTTAAAATACACTAGGTTTAAACTCTTAATTTTTTCTTCGAAAATTGGATCCATAACTAAATTAGTAAGGTTGAGGCTATAAATTGTGCTGATAGCGATTTACTATTTAACCCTCTCTACTAGTAAATCAATATTGATGCTGTAGGCATCTTTTTCGTCATCCACGCTACACAACATCATTTATATTACATAAAGCCGATACGATGCAAAAATGCTGATCCATTTGCTTGCATCACATTATTGATGATAGTGGTCAGCTTACTTGTATCAACAAGTCCACTTACGCCATGCTCTTCTTCATAGGCTTTAGCGGCAATGGGTAACCACTTGTTTAATTCCTGTGCCAGGCGTGGAAATTGGCTAGCATCCCGACAATTCTTCATAGGATCTATCATGCCATCAAAATCAGAACCGATGCAGATCTGTTGCCAGGGATCAATACTTGTGTATGTTTTCCCTACAGCTACAATATGCAAAATGTTAAAACATAGCGCTAAAGGATGCCGCTCTATTTTAGTGGGAAAAGTATAAGATTCAGCTAGTTCTGAGCTTTCCTCGAATGCCTCCTCGTCAGAGAAGCTTTCTAAAGCCAGTCCGCCGATTGAGGTTTGAGGAAAATAATATTTGAATTCTTCCTGCGAGAGGTATTCGTAGGCTGCCTTATCAGATATCCACTTAGTGAGCTTCTTCACTTGCATTTCAACTCCTAGTATTCGAACGTCAAGGCTAATTCCTATCAAACCGTTGCTTTCCAATACTTCAATAATATCCTCATCCATCATATTGATTGTCCAGGGATTGAAGGTGAAGATTTTATTTGTTCGTCCCCATTCACCGGCAATCTTGCGCGCTGCTTTGATTTTGACAACTGGTACTTTGCTTTTGCCACGTAATGCTTTTACAAGGGCATCTTGCCAGGCAGCAATGGAATAACCTGTTACACCCATATGAGAGGCTATAAGGGGTAGCTTTATGTTTTTCTCCCGGCGTAATTGATACAAATCCTGCCTGGACTTTAAGCTCATGTGTTTAATATCAATATAAACAGGGGCATCTACGATGTCTGTGCCTGAGTCACTAAGCTTATTCCGCACCTGTAGGGAATAGGCCTTTTCGACCAGTTCCTTTCCAAGTGCGCTAATACCAAAACCCACTGGATACTTGGCTTCTGATTTAAGAAATTTCATGCCATAGGCATGGGTAGCCAAGTATTGATCTTCGATGTGGGAAAGATGGGTTAAAATCAAGTAGCAGAGATCGAAGCCATCATCCCAAAGCGCCTGCTGCAAATTTTGCAGGCTTTCGTCAGGATGCAAGGGGGTATGAATATTGTCTGTAAAATCCTGATAAAGTGCATCCATCTTGCCGGAGTCTACTGTGTAGGGCTCATCAGGTTCACTTCTTTTCCCTATTTTGGTTCTGCAAAGGGTGTGGCCACCTTCAATTCCAACAACAAACGCTGGTAATTTGCTGCTGTTGTTGGAAGCATTACCGACAGGTTGATTGCTTTTATTCCGTGAGAGAAGCCTAATTTTCTTTTGTTGATGCAGTAGCTTGTAAAGCTGAAACTCTTTTAAAAACAGGTGGTAATAGGAGATTTCTCCTTCTCTGATCAAATCAAGATATTTTGTATCGGCAGGCTTCGTAACAATACGATCGTTTAGCAGTGACCCTCCAAATCCCTCATTACTTGAGAACATCTGTTCTATGGGTGCTATAGCGATGGCCCCAATGCGTACTTTCCCTGCCTCTATTTGGGTAAAAGAAGATTGACCATTTAGAAAATGTAGAAATAATTCATCTATTCCATTCCATAGTAGATGATCAATTTCAAAGGGGGAAAGTAGTTCACCTAATTGCCGGTCGGAGGGGTAAGCAGCCTCGTATTTCTTTAGAAAATTTTTGAAGAGCAGGTGAAAATGAAAATCGAAAAAATGGGTATCAGTAGCTGTGGACATAGGGAAGGGGTTAAGGAGTGTTGCGCTTATATTGTTGCATATAGCTTTTCAGTATTTCATACTGAGTAGCCGTGTCGTGGCTCAAGTTTTCCAGAGCTTGACTATTATCTTTCCTGGCAGCTCTATGGAGTGCTTCCAAGGCAATTTGGCCGCGGCTGGTTAATCCTGTAAAGGTTTCTGCAGCGGAGGGCTCCCAGGGGTTAATTTTACGGATAGCAGCTTGCCAGATGGTGCGCAGGGCTTGGGTGGTGGATGAATTGATAGAAACAGGCCACGCCTGCTTTTCATATGCGTTCTTAAGCTGTTCAGCACGAGGCAACTGGCTGGCAGGAATACTCAGCAGTTTCCTGATATCCAGAATACCATCTCCATAATGTTTGGTGTTCCAGTGGCCATGCTTTGTTTTATCGCGTGCACTTATTTTAAGGCAGTAACGAAATGCTTCTACGATCTGCCATGGTTTGCGGTAATTCTCCCGGATCTCTTTTTTAAACCTGGCTTTCCAGAGCACTGCTGCTGCTGCCACATGTGGTACTGCATAGCTTGTGCCATCGCCGTATACCATAATCTCATTTTTGTGCTTATCGAGAAAAGGCACATATACCCTTTCGCCGGGAGCGGTTATGTCGATCATTTCTCCGTAGCTGGTGCCCTTCCAGGGTTGGTCATCAGGATTACTGGCAGCCACTGCTATGGTGCCGGGATAGGAGGCCGGCGCAACGATTGCCTCTACTTCATTGCCTGCAGCGCATACCCATATAATGCCTTGATTATAAGCCTGGCGTGCTGCAAAATCAAGCATTGGGCTGGGCAATGACCCCATGCACATAAACATCACATCTGCACCGGTTCTTACGGCATGTTGCACTGCATTTACCACATTTTTTCTGGCTTTCAGCAAAATTACCGTATTGGCCACCCGGTAAGGAATAACCTTCAGCAGGGGAGTGGTTTGGTTATTACTTGTTTCTGTGAGTATGCCAGCGTTTCCTTCCAGCCTAAACTCATCCTGGGCCAAGCGCCCCCCTATCACCAAACTCGCCGTGCGTGTCCCATGGTAAGGATATTTAAAGAAGAATTTTTTTGTTTCATCTTCTGCCGTTGGGTCGTTGTCTACAAAGTCGTAATCCTTTAAAAAATCAATCCCGCCTTTTATTTTAGAAAGATTTGAATAACCGGTATCCAACTGTACCAGGCTAATGGCTTTGATATTTTCTTTAATGAGTGGCCAGTTAACATTCGGGTCTTTGTAAAAGGCAGTCCGGCTATTTGTTTTAAGTTCAAAGATATTTACTGCATACCAGTTCCACCAGCGAATTTCCTGCTGAGAAACTTTTGGTTCTAATATTTTAGAGGGCCAGTGGGTGTGAGACCATGCTGCAACAAACTCTTTTTCATTTTGCCGGGCGTAACCTCGGTTATAGATCACCGATTCGTAAGGTGAGGAAGCTACTTGCTCATTCTGTGTATCGGGCCCAATGATGCCATCCGTAGGGATTGGATCATCGGGGGCGCAATAAATCACATGGGGTAATTCTTCAATCTTTTCGGCCAAATCCCATGGATTACTGCCCACTTTGGTATGTACATAATAAATTTTAGGAAGAGACCTATCCCATAGGTTTGGGAACACCAACTCCATACTGATAAAACCGGGAACTAATGTATGTGCATTTGTTTCCCAGTCGTCCTGTAAAAGAGGAGTGCTCACCAGTTCCACTTCAAAATTGGCGGTTTGTTCGTTTTGATTGAGCTGCATAGGAGGGGTAAGGGGTGATGTTTCTGAAAGCTGCTGGTAAAAATCTGTTTCAGAGGACAAAGTAACTGCACTATCGGGAATATGCACCTTTTCATTTCCAGCTAGGTTTTTGATGGTCTTTAGAAAATTCTCTTTCATGTGCTTCATAGCCACGGGTACCTCTATGCGTTGTACAGCTTCAATAATGCGGCTGATGCGAACACCCTCGTTTCCAATCCAGTCAATTACATGATCAGGGTCAGCGCTACTGGCCGGGCTTCCATCTTTTCTAAGCCATTTGCCTTTGGCATCTTTTCTTGGCACGGCACTGTGGTGCAGGGCAATGATTTCGCTGGTGCCCAAGCCTACTACCATACTTCCCGAAGAACCTGGTAAAGTGTCGGATTCATAAATCAGAAAATCATCGGCCAGGGCAATCATCCGGATATCTTTAAGCACCATCTTCTTGTAGTCCCCCTTCGGGTGTTGTATGACAATACAATTTTCACCTTCGAGTACTTTGCCCAGTCCTGCATCAAGTTGGGCATAGCCATATTTTGCTAGGGCAGACCCCTGCGTCCCAATTTCTTCAATGGCCACCAGGGTAAAATCCAGGCCGCTTTCAGCTAAGCGAGGATCTCTATCATAGGGAGAGGTGAGAAAGAAAAGATCTGGCCGTAGCTTAAAATTTATCCCATTTCTGCTGGCCTCTGATTCACTTAGCTCATATTCAAACTGGGCGATTGATCGTGCTGCATATTGCTCGTTAGGCAGCACATGATTGTTGGTGAGCAAGAGATTATTAGAAACTAGAAAACCCGAGCCAAATGAAGAAGAGCCGTAATTGTTATTGATTATGATTCGACAAACGGCATCAGAAAGTTTAATTATTTTCTTGAATATATAAACATCCTGAAAGTTTGGAACCCCATTAATCCGTTCCTTGGCATTTTGAGTTGTTTGTTGTTCACGGGCAAAACGCAAAGCTAAGCGGTCGTCGTCTTTACAAATTCCGGTGATGGGAATTTCTCCGTTCCGGTTATGCCAGATGCCGTTCTTCACCCTTTCTATTTCTGGAAGATAAGCTAGATAACGTGCCGATGCTTTGTCGGCGAGTGTTTCCCGCACCTGAGAATGTAGTTCTTCCATAAAAAGTAAGTTAATGAATCTTAAAAAGTTTGGTTTGGCAAAAGTCTAAGGAGCAATGAATTTTATTTTGGAGAAGAAACATTAAAGATTATTCATTAAAAAAACAGTGGTTGATTGCATGGATAGGTTTTTGCTTAGAGCATGTTTAAAAATTTTATTAGGCAGCGGGGGCTAAACGATTAAGAATAATTTGACAGTTTTGCCATAGCACCCAAGCTTCAGAACTTTCTATGGTTTTCTCGTGATCTTTGTCTAATCTG